>Ga0126362_10000077_pt1 | contig 111413 bp, 105 predicted proteins | sample ANMtaG_FD_126269 | JGI IMG/M metagenome (GOLD analysis project Ga0126362, IMG submission 126269) | Continental margin sediment microbial communities from North Pacific Ocean - ANME2c_DSS_Sorted | ecosystem: Environmental > Aquatic > Marine > Continental margin > Sediment | place: Pacific... | reverse complement strand
GCGAGAGGGCCGGACCGCTCCATGGCGGTCCGGCCCTCTCGCGTTGGGACATCGCGTTTCACTCAGAGGCGGTAGCGGATCTGATCGGTCCAGAAGCGCTCGAGGCGGCCGAGCGCTTGGTTCAGCCGGCCGAAATCGTCCTCGGAGATGCCGCCGATCGGCGCGATGGTCCGGGCGTGCTTGTCGTAGAGGCCCTGGATGATGTTGTGCACGTCCCGGCCCTTGTCGGTCAGGCTGATCCGCACCGAGCGGCGGTCGGTCTTCGAGCGGGCGTGGTGGAGATAGCCCGCCTCGACCAGCTTCTTCACGTTGTACGAGACGTTGGAGCCGAGATAGTAGCCCTTGGTGCGCAGCTCACTCGCCGTCAGCTCCTTGTCGCCGATGTTGTAGAGCAGCAGAGCCTGGACGCTGTTGACGTCCTCGCGGCCGCGGCGCTCGAACTCGTCCTTGATCACGTCGAGCAGGCGGCGGTGCAGCCGCTCCACGAGGTGCAGGGCCTCGAGATAGGGGGTCGCGATCGGGGCGGCCTCGGGAGCGGTGGCGGCCGGGACGACCTTCGTTGCCTGGGACTTCATCGTGTGCCTCGCCTGATTCTTCGTCTCGGTCACCGTTGTCGGCGCCGCTTATGAGACGAAGCTACGGGGCGGGAATGAAAAGCGTTTTAAGCGACAGGATGAATTCGCGATTTACCTCTGTCGGTAAATGCAAAATGAAACGAACGCGACAACCTTCTGTTTACCGCAGCTCGCGCGCCGCAAACCAAGACAACAAGAAGTAAATCAGCACAATACTCACCTCGGCCGCGATGATCGGCATCTGCGTCGGCACGAGCTGGGGAACCACGAGCGCGAGCGTCACCGCGGAGGTCACCGCGAGCAGCCAGAGCACGCCGCCCCAGGCGCTGGTGAGCCAGAGGCCGACCGCGGCGGTGGCGTCGATCACCGCGAAGTAGACGAGCGCCGCTTGCCGCCCGAAGGGCTCGCTCTCGAAGGGCCGCGCGCTCGGCAGCGCGTCGAGGATGGTCATCCAGGACAGAACGCTCTTGGCGAGCCAGGCGAGCGCGGTGAGGCGCATCAGCCAGATCAGGGCCGTGTCCCAGTTGGTCTTCGATCCCTGCGCGTTCCGCTCGATGCGGTCGCCGGTCATGCCCCCATCTCGCATCGCGTCGCGACGCCTCTTCACGTCGGAGTCCGGACGTGGACCGGGCAGCGCCGCGCGCGAGGCCGCGACGACGTCGCGCTCCGCCGCCCCTCGAATCGAATTCCGTCCCGTCCCGGATGCGGCTGGCTCACGCGATCTCCCTCATGCCGGCCGGTTAGATGCCGCCGGGCAGGGTCGCGTCAACCGCAACACGCCGGGCGTCGCCCATCGGCGGTGGATGTGCTAGGCCCCGGCCTTTCAACGCGTCCGGTGATCCTGAGCTGATGCCCTCCGATACGCCCGAGCCCCGCCCGCTCGCCGTCGAGGCGGCCCGCGCCACGGCCTGCGAAGGCCTCTCCATCACGCAGCGCCCGCGCCGCAACCGCAAGGCGGCCTGGTCGCGCCGTCTGATGCGCGAGCACACGCTCACCGTGGACGACCTGATCTGGCCGCTCTTCGTCATCGAGGGCGAGGGCCGGCGCGAGCCGATCGCCTCGATGCCGGGGGTCGAGCGCCTGAGCGTAGACGAGGTGGTGCGCGACGCCGAGAAGGCCGCCCGCCTCGGCATCCCGGCCATCTCCTTCTTCCCCTATACCGAGGCGGCCCTGCGCGATCCCGAGGGCTCCGAGGCCCTGAACCGCGACAATCTGGTCTGCCGGGCCGTCCGGGCCGTGAAGCGGGCCGTGCCCGAGATCGGCGTGATGACGGATGTCGCCCTCGATCCCTATACGAGCCACGGGCATGACGGGCTCCTGCAGGACGGGGCGATCCTCAACGACGAGACCGTGGCCCTGCTGGTGGAGCAGAGCCTGATCCAGGCCGAGGCAGGCACCGACATCATCGCTCCCTCCGACATGATGGACGGACGCGTCGGGGCGATCCGCACCGGCCTCGACCGGGCGGGCTTTCGCGACGTCCAGATCATGGCCTACGCGGCCAAGTACGCCAGCGCCTTCTACGGGCCGTTCCGCGACGCGATCGGCACCAAGGCGGCGCTCGTCGGCGACAAGCGCACCTACCAGATGGATCCGGGCAATTCCGACGAGGCCCTGCGCGAGGTCGCTCTCGACCTCGCCGAGGGCGCCGACTCCGTCATGGTGAAGCCGGGCCTGCCCTATCTCGACATCATCCGCCGGGTGAAGGACGAGTTCGGCGTTCCGACCTTCGCCTATCAGGTGTCCGGCGAGTACGCGATGCTGGAGGGCGCGGCCCGCAATGGCTGGATCGACGGCGAGCGGGCGATGCTGGAGAGCCTGCTCTCCTTCAAGCGGGCCGGCGCGGACGGCGTGCTGACCTATTACGCGCCCCGCGTGGCCGAGCACCTGCGCGCCGGGGCGTGAGCCGGAAAGCCCGCCGCTGGGTGGTGGCCGGGGGAGCGCTCGTCGGATTCTTCGGCGGCCTGGCCGCCTGCGAGAACACGGTACAGCGCCAGCGCGCCGCGATCTGCCGACGCGCGCTTCCCGCCATCGCCGAGACGGAGACGCCCCTGCGTCTCCTGCGGGCCGGCACCGGCTCATCCGCCGACACCATCCGGGTGGACTATCTCGCCGGCCGCCGCCAGCACTGGGCCCTGTGCCGCTTCGGGATGGGAACCGAGCTCGTCGGCGTCAGCACCGACCGCACGAACCTGACCGGCGCCTCGCTCTACATGCTGAAGCGCTTCTACCTCGATACGCCCGACGCGGCGGAGGCCGATCCGGCAGCGCCTTGAGGGGAGCACTCCGGGACAGGCTTCTTGCACGGCCTGCGGAGCGACATCTTGAGCCGGTGCGGTGCGGTCCCCACCTTGTGCGCGACGACCTTTGCCGCACGAGGAGCGGTCCCATGCAGAGCCCCCGCCCCGGATACGCCGAGCGCTTCGACGCCCCCGGCTACCTGCCGCCCGTGCCCGTCCCCCTGGCGCGCGGGAGCCTGGGCGGCCGTTTCATGGCCTACCTGCTCGACATCGTCTTCATCTTCGGCTTCTCGATCCTGCTCTGGCTGGCAATCGCCTTCATCGGTCTCGTCACCTTCGGGCTCGGCTGGACCCTGTTCGCTGTGCTGCCGGCGAGCGGCATCCTCTACAGCGCGATCACGGTCGGCGGACATCGCCAGAGCACGCTGGGCATGCGCATGATGGGCCTGCGCGTGGTCGCACCCGAGAGCGGTCGCCCCGTCGACCTGCTGACGGCCGCCGTGCACGCGCTCCTGTTCTACGTCGCCCTCTCGACCTTCCTGCTCTGGTTCGTCGACATGGTGTTCGGGTTGATGCGCAGCGACCGGCGCCTCGGCCATGATCTTCTGCTCGGCCTCGCCGTCGTGCGGGCGGCGTGATGCCCAGCCCGAGAGGCCTCCGCTCGTCGCCCACCCGGCGGCGGCCCTCGGCCGCGGAGCGGGATTAAACCAGGGGTTGCACCAAAAATGTTTGCCGCGACGCTCATCCGCCCCATTGAGCGGCGCCGCCGCGGCGCTACACTCGAAGCTTAGCCCGGTTCCGCTGAGCCGGCTGAGGCGACCGACGAGCGTGACGAGCCACCCGCGCGACACTCCGCAATTCTATCTCACGGCCCCCTCCCCCTGTCCCTATCTGCCGGGCCAGGAGGAACGGAAGGTCTTCACACACCTCGTCGGGCGGCGTGCCCGCGATCTCAACGAGATCCTGACACAGGGCGGCTTCCGCCGCTCGCAGACCATCGCCTACCGCCCGGCCTGCGAGACCTGCCGGGCCTGCGTCTCGGTGCGGGTGGTGGTCGACGAGTTCGAGCCCTCGGCAAGCCAGCGCCGCATCGTCGCCCGCAACGACGACCTCGTCGGCACCGCCGAGCCGAACCGGCCGGCCTCGGAGCAGTACGCCCTGTTCCGGCGCTATCTCGACGCTCGCCACGGCGATGGCGGCATGGTCGACATGACCGTGCTCGACTACGCCATGATGATCGAGGACAGCCACGTCGACACCCATCTCGTGGCCTATCGCCGCCGCGGTCCCGACACCGCGATCCACGGCCGCGGCATCGGAGATCCGGTCGCCTTCTGCCTGACCGACGTGCTCGCGGACGGCCTGTCGATGGTCTACTCGTTCTACGATCCCGAGGCGCAGGCCCGCTCCCTCGGGACCTTCATGATCCTGGACCATATTCGCCGGGCGAAGACCCTGGGGCTGCCGTATCTGTATCTCGGCTATTGGGTCGAGGGCTCGCGCAAGATGGACTACAAGGCGAAGTTCCGTCCGCAGCAGCGGCTGATGGGCCAGGGCTGGGTGCGCGTGCCCTGACCGACCTCGCGCGGGCGGATCGCCGCGCGAACCGCCCGGAGGGGCGCCCTGCCCTCGTTGTGGTGCCTGCGCTCCCCGCGGTAGGATGTGGGCTGGGCCAGACGGGGAGCGGGCGGTTGGACGAGGGGGCCTGGACGGAGGGCGAGAACGGCCCTGACGCGGGCAGGCCAACCGGCGCGTCCGAGGTCGCCGTCATCACCCTCGATCGCGACGGGCGCGTCACGGGCTGGAACCGGGACGCGGCGTCCGCGCCCATCGATCCGACGGTGATCGGTCGTCCGCTCGCGGATTTCCTGCCTCCCGAGGACGTGGCCGCAGGCAAGCCCGCCCGGATCTTGGAACGCGCCCGCGAGACCGGATTCTACGAGGAGCGCGGGATGCGCCTGGGGCTGAGCGGCGAGCCCGATCTCGCGCGGGTGCTGGTCGTGCCACTGCGCGATGCCTCGGGCGTGCTCGCCGGCTACACCACGGTGGTCTGGCCGCTCTCGGATCTCCTGGCCGCCGAGGAAGCGCTGCGGGCGCGAGAAGCGCATCTGCGCTCGATCCTCGAGACCGTGCCCGACGCCATGGTCGTCATCGACGAGCAGGCTCGGATCAAATCCTTCAGCGCCGCCGCCGTACGCCAGTTCGGCTACACGGAAGCGGAGGTGACGGGGCGCAACGTCAGTCTCCTGATGCCCGAGCCCTACCGCACCCAGCACGACGCCTACATGGCCCGCTACCGCAAAACGGGCGAGCGCCGGATCATCGGCATCGGCCGGGTCGTCGTCGGCCAGCGCAAGGACGGTTCGACCTTCCCGATGGAATTGTCGGTGGGCGAGATGCGCTCCGGCGGCGTGCGCTACTTCACCGGCTTCATCCGCGACCTGACCGAACGGAACCTGACCGAGAGGCGCCTGCAGCAGCTCCAGTCCGAGCTGGTCCACATGTCCCGCTTCACCGCCCTCGGGGAGATGGCCTCGACGCTGGCCCACGAGATCAACCAGCCGCTCACCGCGATCGCCAGCTACCTCAAGGGCTGCCGACGCATCCTCGGTCGCATGGAAGGGGCAGAGGTGCCGCTCCTGACCGATGCCGTGAACCAAGCCGCCGAACAGGCGCTGCGCGCGGGACAAGTGATCCGGCACCTGCGCGAATTCGTGGCGCGCGGCGAGAGCGAGCGGCACATCGAAGGCCTGCCCAAGCTGGTGGAGGAGGCCAGCGCGCTTGCCCTGGTCGGCGCCAAGGAGAAGGGCGTGCGCGTGCATTTCGATCTCGACCCGGAGGCGGGCCTCGTGCTTGCCGACCGGATCCAGGTCCAGCAGGTCCTGCTCAACCTGATGCGCAACGCCATCGAGGCGATGCAGGGGACGGAGCGGCGCGACCTCGTCGTCGCGACGAAGCCCCTGCCCGCCGAGGGGCTGATCGCGGTGCACGTATCCGATACCGGAAGCGGTATCGCGCCCGAGATCGCGTCCCAGCTCTTTCAGCCCTTCGTGACGACGAAGCCGCATGGGATGGGTGTCGGCCTCTCGATCTGCCGCACCATCGTTGAGTCGCATGGCGGCAGGATCTGGCTGGAACCGCGGGCGGGCGGCGGGACTGAGTTCCGGTTCACGCTGCGGGCGGTTGACCGGAAGGAGCTGGCCGATGTCGGGTGAGGCGGTGGTGCATGTCGTGGACGACGACGCCGCGGTGCGCCGGGCGCTCGGCTTCCTCATCGCCTCGGACGGGCTGCCGGTGCGGCTGCACGAATCGGCGCTCGCCTTCTTGGACGCCGTCCCCGAGGCGGCGGGCTGTATCGTCACCGATGTGCGCATGCCGGGCCTCGACGGCATCGCCTTCCTGCGCCGCCTGCGCGAGCGCGGCAACGCGCCCCCGGTGATCGTGATGACCGGCCACGCCGATGTGCCGATGGCGGTCGAAGCCATGAAGCAGGGGGCCGTGGACTTCATCGAGAAGCCCTTCGATGACGAGATCTTTCTCGCCGCGGTGCGGGCCGCCCTCGACTGCGCGGGCCGCGCCGCCGCGCAGGGTGCGCTCGCCGCCGCCGTGCGCACCCGCCGCGCCTCCCTCACCGAGCGGGAGCGTCAGGTCCTCGACGGGCTCGTGGCGGGCAAGGCCAACAAGGTGATCGGACTCGACCTCGGCATCAGCCCGCGCACGGTGGAGATCTATCGCGCCAACGTGATGACCAAGATGCAGGCGGAGAGCCTCTCCGAGCTGGTGCGGATGGCGATCTCGGTCGCTCAGCCCTGACGGCGCTTGCGCCAGATCAAGGCGCCGCCGCGACGGCGGCCCTAGCGTGAGAGCCCTGCCCGATGCCGCTGGATCGGGACATGCCCCTCAGTCCATGCTCTGACGCGCTCGTTGTCACCGAAGCGGGATCCCCGTCGGCGGCGGGCGCGTCGAGCATCCGATGCAGCCCAGAGCCGCCATGCCCGCGCCGCCGGGACCCGTCCTCGTGGTCGATGACGACGAGGCGGTCCGCGCCTCCCTCAAGTTCCTGCTGGAACTCGAAGGCCTCGACGTGCGCCTCTTCCGGGACGGTGCCGGGCTCCTCCAGGAAGCGCTGCCCGAGCGCGGCTGCCTGGTGGTCGACTACCACATGCCGGGCCTGAACGGCCTGGAACTCGTCGCCCACCTGCGCGGCCGGAAGATCGGCCTGCCCGCCCTCCTGATCACCGGGCGCGGGACCGACGATCTCCGGGCGCGCGCCGCACAGGCGGGCTTCCACGCGGTGCTGGAGAAGCCTTTCCACGAGGCCTCGCTCATCGAGGGGATCCAGGCGGCTCTCGCTGCGGGGCGATGACGGGTCTTCGTCCGCCTCGGGACGGTCCTACGCAGAATCCCTTAGCGATCGGCCGGAATGGAGCGGGTGCCCGGTGAAGCGTAGCCAGGTTCGCGAGGTCGCCGACCTCGTCCGACCCTCCGAGGCTCCCATGCAGATCGCCCTCGCCCCTGCTCCGTACGCCTCCGGCACGCCGAGCCTGCGGATCGGGACCACCCCGCATCCGGAGACGCAGCGCAGCTTCGGCGCAGGCGAGGAGATCTTCGCAGAAGGCGACCGCGCCCGCTTCTTCTACCGAGTCGTCTCGGGCACCGTCCGCACCTGCCGGATCCTGCCGGACGGCCGGCGCCAGATCGACGCCTTTCACCTGGCCGGCGACATCTTCGGGGTCGAGGCGGGCACCGAGCACCGCTTCGGGGCCGAGGCCGTGGGTGAGGTCCGAGTGATCGCCTACCGCCGCGAGCGCATGCTGCTGACCGGCGACGATGGCGCCCTCGCCCAGGAAGTCGCCGCCGCGACGCTGCGCGCGCTGGCCCGCGCGCAGGAGCAGATGATGCGGCTCGGCCGAAAATCCGCCCGCGAGCGAATCGCGAGCTTCCTCCTCGACCTGGCCGATCGGATGACGGACGGGATGGCCGGCTCCCTACGGCTGCCGATGTCACGCACCGACATCGCCGATCATCTCGGCCTCACGGTCGAGAGCGTGTCGCGCTGCGTGACGCAGCTCGAGCGCGATGGCCTCATCGCGCTCTCCCCCGACCGTCACTCGGTCCGCCTGCGCGACCGGGCGGCCCTCCGCCATCTCGACGCCTGAGCCGCTCCCCGGCGGCGAGCGCCTTGCTCTCGATCAAGGCGCCGCAGGTCCGATGGCAGCCGTATCGGGCGGTCCACAGATCAGGACTGCGCGCCATGCTGAAATTCCTCGTCCGGTTCTACAAGCGCGTCTCCGACGACACCGGCCACGAGCACGACATCCTCCAGCGGCAGACGCTGGTCTGTGCCCGATCCGAAGTCTCCGCCCTCTACGAGGCCAAGGCGCGGTTCTGCGAGACCCTGCAGATCAGCGACTGGCGTCTGCGCGCCGATTCCTGCGAAATCGTCGACGTCACCAGCCTTGCCGCCTGAGGACGCCGCGCGCCGGGCCTCCGATCCGGCGCCGTTCGGGAACCGAAGCCGCCTCGTGCGGACTCCTCTCCCGGAACCTCCGTCCAGACGGCTCATGAGCACGGATCTCGGCCTCGACACCCTCCTCGTCCGCCTCGCCCTCAGCCTCGCTGCGGGGGCGCTGCTCGGCTGGAACCGGGAGGAACTCGGCCACCCCGCCGGCCTGCGCACGATGGTGCTGATCTGCCTCGCCGCCTGCACGGCGATGCTGCTCGCCAACTGGCTTCTGGCGCATACGGTCACGCCCGACACGACCGTGCTGCGCCTCGACCTGATGCGCCTCGCGCAAGGGGTGCTCGCAGGGATCGGCTTCATCGGCGCCGGCACGATCCTGAAGCAGGGCAACATCGTGCGCGGCGTCACCACCGCCGCGGCGGTCTGGCTCGCCACGGTGGTCGGGCTGTGCTTCGGCGCGGGCGCCTGGCCCCTGGGCACGGCCGCGACGGTGGGCGGGCTTCTGGTGCTGCAGGGCCTGAAATGGGTCGAGACGATCCTGCGCCGCCGCAGCTACGGCAGCGTCACGGTCGAGTTCGACGCGGGCCGGACCTCGCACGCGGCCATCCTGGCCGTGCTCGAGGCGCACGGCCTCGGCCTGAGTTCCGTGACCATCGAGCAGGCCGGCAGCACGGGGCGCGTGATCGGCCTCGGCGCCCACCGGGCCCGCGGATCGGCCTGGTCGCTTGCCTTGCTCGCCGCCCTGCATGAAACGCCGGGCGTGGAGCGCGTCGTCTGGGAGGAGGCGGCCTGAGACCCGGTTTCGCGGGCCGGATCTCGCGATCCGCCTCAGCCCCGCCGGATCAGGCCGCCATGCTGCGCGAGGCGTCGCGGACCTGGTGGGTCGCGGTCTCGATCGACTGGGTCGAGGCGGCGATGGTCCCAATGCTTTGGCTGATCTCGGAGACGGCGCTCGTCATCGCCTGCATGTTGGCCGACATCTCCTGGGCCACGGCCGCCTGCTGCTCGACAGAAGCGGAGATCGCGGCCGAGATCTCGTTCACCTGCCCGATCGTCTCGGCGATGCCGGCGATCGCCGCCGCCGCCTCGTTGGCGGCCGACTGGGTGGCGCTGATCTGGTTGCTGATGTTCTCGGTCGCCTTGGTGGTCTGGCTCGCAAGATCCTTCACCTCGGCCGCGACCACGGCGAAGCCCTTGCCGGCCTCGCCCGCGCGGGCCGCCTCGATCGTGGCGTTGAGGGCGAGCAGGTTGGTCTGCGCGGCGATGCGGTCGATCAGCTCGACCACCTCGCCGATGCGCTGGGCTGCCGCGGCGAGCCCGCCGACCACCGTCGAGGTGGCGGTGGCCTGATCCACCGCGCGGCGGGTGATCTGCAGGGCGCGGGCGACCTGGGCGCTGATCTCGCCGACCGAGGCCGCGAGCTCCTCCGCACCCGCGGCGACCCCCTGCACATTGCCCGAAGCCTGCTGCGAGGCGCTCGCGGCACTCGTCGTCTGTTGCGAGGCCTGCGAGACCGAGTTCGCGATGTCGTCAAGGTCGCGGTCGACGCCGCGCTGCAGCTCGAGGCGCCGGTGCCGATCCTCGACCGCCGGCGTGATGTCGGTGGCGAACTTGACGACCTTCACGAGCCGACCGGCCGCGTCGCGCACGGGATTGTAGGTCGCTTGGATCCAAACGGCACGGCCGCCCTTGCCGATGCGCTTGTACTCGGCCTGCTGGAACTCGCCCTTCCGCAGCGCCTCCCAGAAGGCGCGGTAGGCCGGCGTCTCGCGCTCCGCCGGATCGACGAACAGGGAGTGGTGCTTGCCTTGCACCTCGGCGAGGCCGTAGCCGACGACAGCGAGGAAATTCGCGTTGGCGGTGATCACGGTCCCATCGAGTTCGAACTCGATGATGCCCTGCGAGCGGTCGAGGGCCTGCAGCTTGCCCTCGAAATCCGCATTGCGCAGCTTCTGCTCGGTCACGTCCGTCGCGCATTTCAGCACGCCGTAGGGCTTTCCGGACCGGTCGAGCAGCGGGTTGTAGCTGCCCTGGATCCAGACCTCGCGGCCGCCTTTGCCGATGCGCCGGAACTCGGCGATCTGCGCCTCGCCTCGGCGGAGTGCGTCCCAGAAGGCGCGGTAGGCCGGGGTCTCCCGCTCGGCGGCGTCGACGAACAGGCTGTGATGCTGGCCCTTGATCTCGTCGAGCCGGTAGCCCAACGCCTGCAGGAAGTTCGCGTTCGCGTCCAGGATGCGGCCTTGCAGATCGAACTCGATCACGGCCTGCGCTGCCCCGATCGCCTTGAGCTTGGCTCGCTCACTGTTGGCGCCGAACATCATGGCTGTTTCACCTCATCTCGCGGCTCAGGCGCCGCCGTGAGGCATGTTCATAATTGACGATTCCTGACGGTTTCTGAATTCAAACCGGATCCGGAGAAATTTTTGCGCTCCGTTTCAATCACAATTGATCATTTCGGAGCGAACGACGCGTCTGGCGGGCGAAAAATAGGAATTTACATGCCCGTGCCCAGTCAATAAAGATCGGGCACGACGCCAATTCATGGTTGCATCGCGAAGTAGATGCACGCCCTCGCCGAAGATAGCCTACGGCGCGGCCTGCACCGGATGCTGCGCGTCGAGCGTGACATCCGCGCTCGGGCGCGTCTCGGCGACCGCCTCGGCGCGGCGGATATCCGGCGAGGTCGCCTCGGCCACGAAGGCCGCGAGCGCCTCGGCCAGCGGCAGGGTCTGGGTCTTCTGGCTGCCGAGCCGGCGGATCGAGACGGTGCGCTCCTCGGCCTCGCGCCGCCCCAGCGCCAGGAGCACCGGGACCTTGGCCAGGGAGTGCTCACGGACCTTGTAGTTGATCTTCTCGTTGCGCAGGTCCGCCTCGACGCGCAGGCCCGCGCGGCTGAGCGTGCGCACCACCTCCTCGGCATAGGGGTCGGCCTCGCCGGTAATCGTCGCGACGACGACCTGAACGGGCGCGAGCCAGAGCGGGAAATGCCCGGCGAAATGCTCGATCAGGATGCCGGTGAAGCGCTCCATCGAGCCGCAGATGGCGCGGTGGACCATGACCGGCGGCTTCTTCTGGCTGTCGGCATCGACGTAGAAGGCGCCGAACCGTTCCGGCAGGTTGAAGTCCACCTGCGTCGTGCCGCACTGCCAGTCGCGGCCGATGGCGTCGCGCAGGACGTACTCGAACTTCGGCCCGTAGAAGGCGCCCTCCCCCGGATTGACCGCGGTCTTGATGCGCCCGCCCGACTGCGCCTCGATCTCTCCGAGCACGCGCGTCATCACCGCCTCGGCATGGTCCCAGAGCGCATCCGAGCCGACGCGCTTCTCAGGGCGCGTCGAGAGCTTCACCACGATCTCGTCGAAGCCGAAATCGGCGTAGGTCGAGAGGATCAGGTCGTTGATCTTCAGACACTCGTCGGCGAGCTGGTCCTCGGTGCAGAAGATATGGGCGTCGTCCTGGGTGAAGCCGCGCACGCGCATCAGCCCGTGCATGGCGCCCGATGGCTCGTAGCGGTGCACGACGCCGAACTCGGCCATGCGCAGGGGCAGGTCACGGTAGGACTTCAGCCCGTGCTTGAAGATCTGAACGTGGCCCGGGCAGTTCATCGGCTTGAGCGCGAACCAGCGCTTGTCCTCGGCCTCCTCGCCGGCGGATTGGGCCGCGAACATGTTCTCGCGATACCAGCCCCAGTGGCCGGAGGTCTCCCACAGGGCCTTGTCGAGGATCTGCGGCGCGTTCACCTCGGCGTAGTCCTGCCTCAGGCGGCGGCGCATATAGGCGATCAGCTCCTGGAAGATCGTCCAGCCCTTGGCGTGCCAGAACACCACGCCGGGCCCCTCCTCCTGGAAGTGGAAGAGATCCATCTCGCGGCCGAGGCGACGGTGGTCGCGGCGCTCGGCCTCCTCCAGGCGGTGGAGATAGGCGTCGAGATCCTCCTTCGTGGCCCAGGCGGTCCCGTAGATGCGCGTCAGCATCGGGTTGTTGGAATCGCCCCGCCAATAGGCGCCCGCGACCTTCATCAGCTTGAAGGCGGTGCCGACCTTGCCCGTCGAGGTCATGTGCGGACCGCGGCACAGGTCGAACCACGCGCCCTGCCGGTAGATCTTCAGGTCCTCACCGGGAGGGATGGCGTCGACCAGCTCGACCTTGTAGCCCTCGCCCTTGTCGGCGAAGAGCTGCCGGACCTCGTCGCGCTTCCAGACCTCCTTGGTGAAAGGCGCGTCACGCGCGATGATCTCGCGCATCTTCGCCTCGATCTTGGGGAAGTCCTCGGGCGTGAAGGGCTCGGGACGCGCGAAATCGTAGTAGAACCCGTTCTCGATCACGGGACCGATCGTCACCTGCGTGTCGGGCCACAGCTCCTGCACGGCCTCGGCCAGCACGTGGGCGCAATCGTGCCGGATCAGCTCGAGCGCGCGCGGGTCCGTGCGGTCGAGGAACTCGATCCGGACGTCGTGCTCGATCCGGTCGTCGAGATCGGCGACCACGCCGTCGAGAGCCATGGCGACAGTGCGCTTGGCGAGCGACTTGGCGATGCCCTCGACCACGGTACGGCCAGTCACCGCCGCGTCGTAGGCGCGCGTGTTGCCGTCGGGGAACGTCAGGATGGGCATCGTCTGGGGTCTCCTGGCTCACTCCTGCGAACGCGGCAGGTAAGCGGGGGATCTGGGCTCCCGCGCCCGGCGCGGGAGCGGCCGTTTAGACCGATTTTCGTTCGGAAGAAACGGCCGGCGCGCTCACGCCCGCCTCACGCCTTCTTGCGCAGGCGGCTCGCGAAGAAGCCGTCGAGTCCGCCGCGCACATCCGTGCCGCCGCCGAGATGGCAGGGGAGCGTCCGCAGATCACCGTTGGCGTCGATCAGCTCGGACAGGCCGCCGACCTCGGCGGGTTCGACCGGCACCCGTTCGAAGGCCGGATAGGCCGCGAGGAAGTCCGAGATCTGGCGCTCGCCCTCCTGCGGCTCCAGCGAGCAGGTGCAGTAGACGAGCCGACCGCCGGGCTTCACGAGCGCGGCGGCCTTGTCGAGGAGCTTGGCCTGCAGGATCGTGAGCCGGGTGATGTCCTGCGGCGCCTTGGTCCAGGCCACGTCCGGGTGGCGCCGGATGGTGCCGGTGGCCGAGCAGGGTGCATCGAGGAGCACGGCGTCGAATTCACCCGCGCGGTCGAGGCTCAGCGCATCTCCGGTCACGATCTCGGCGGTTAGGCCGAGGCGGTCGAGGTTGCGCTGCAAGCGCTCCAGGCGCGGAGCGGAGCGGTCGATCGCCGTCACCTGAGCACCCGCGGCGGCGAGCTGCGCGGTCTTGCCCCCCGGTGCGGCACAGAGATCGGCGACGCGCTCGCCGGGCCGCGCCTCGAGAAGCCGGGCGGGGAGAGCGGCGGCGGCGTCCTGGACCCACCACGCGCCGGCTTCAAACCCGTCGAGGCTCGGCACGGGCGCGGTCTCGGCCGGCAGGCGAAGCGAGCCGGTCGGTAGCAGCGCCGCCCCGAGCCGGGCGGCCCAGAGCTCCGGATCGGCCTTCACGGTGATGTCGACGGTGGCGCCCGCGAGATGCGCCCGGGCGATGGCCTCGGCGCGCTCCGGCCCGTAGGTCTCCTGCCAGTGCTCGGCCAGCCAGTCTGGCGCCCCGTCGGCGAGGGGGGCAGTTCCGGCGAGGATCTCGTCCCGCTCGCGGGCGATCCGGCGCAGCACCGCGTTGACGAGCCCGGCCAGATGCTGCGTGCGCTGGTCGGCCTTGGCGAGTCGCACGGCGAGATCGACCGCAGCGTGGTCGGGCACTGCGAGGTCGAGGATCTGGGCCGCACCCGTCGCGAGCAGGGCCAGCAGCACCGGCTGATGCTCGGGCAGGCCGCGCTCGAGCCGCGCGTCTAGGGTGCGCCGGATCAGGCCGAGACGGCGGAACGTGGTGGTGGCGATGGCCCGCGCAAGGCCGGCATCGGCGGGGGCGAGGCTGCGGACATGCTGGGCCAGCGCGTCCTCAAGGGCGAGCGCCCGGTTCTGCCCGAGCAGCTCGGCGACGGCGCGGGCGGCGGCGGCGCGGGCGGGCAGCCCGGCCGCCTCTGGGAGCGCCGCGTCCTGCGCGGGGTCGGCTTTGCGTCCGTTGCGGGGCGTCCGTCTCAATGCCACTTTAATCGATCACTTTCCTGGATGTCCGGTCCGGCTGTGCCGGCCCTTGCCCTTTCATCCGAGCGAGCCCGATGCAAGACGAAACACCGAAGGATCCGGAATCGACCCCGCGCGCGCTCAGCCCCGCAGCCCGGCGCGCACTGGCGGAAGCCGCCGAGCGCCGCGCCGCGGTCGATGCGCGCGCGGCCGAGATCGCGGCCAAGCCTGAGCACCAGGGCCGCGGCGGCCTGGAGCCGGTGCGTTACCAGGACTGGGAGGTGAAAGGCCTCGCTGTCGACTTCTGATCCCTGTCGGCAGACCCGAGGCGGCGACGCCCGCGGTTCCGCCGAGCCGGATTGTCATCCCGCGGTGAATCCTGCAGGCTCGTGCCGCCGCGCGACCGACGGATGCCAGCCCGGACCGCGCTGGCTTCGGAGGGAACCGCTCCATGAGCGACGCACGCAAGGATCGCGCCGGCCTCGCGAGCCCGCACCGGCGGCGCCTCCTCGGACAGGGCGCGGCCCTCGTCGGTGGCGCCCTGGCCGGAAGCACGGCGCGAGCCGTCGCGGCCGACGATGCGAACGCCCCGCCGAGCATCCCGGACTGGATGCGGGCGCCGGGCGCTGATGTGGGCAGCGAACCCTATGGGACGCCCTCGCGGTACGAGCGCCGCCTCATCCGGAACATCCCGAAGAACCTGCCGCAATACATCTCGGCCTCCAGCCGCACGCCCCTGCAGGATCTCGACGGCATCATCACGCCCAACGGGCTGTTCTACGAGCGCCATCACGGCGGCATCCCGGAGATCGATCCGAGCCAGCACCGGCTGATGATCCACGGCCTCGTGGAAACGCCGCTGATCCTGTCCATGGACGAGATCCGGCGCTTCCCGTCCGAGTCGCAGATCTACTTCCTCGAATGCTCCGGCAATCCGGGCTTCGAGGCGATGTCGGGGCGCACGGCCTCGGATCTGGTCGGGCTCGTGAGCTGCTCGGAATGGACAGGCGTTCGGCTACGGACCGTGCTCGAAGAAGCCGGCCTCAAATCCGAGGCGCGCTGGGTCGTCGCGGAAGGGGCAGATGCGGCCGCGATGACCCGCAGCCTCCCGATCGCGAAGTGCCTCGACGACGCGATGCTCGTCTACAGCCAGAACGGCGAGCGGCTGCGCCCGCAACAGGGCTACCCGCTCCGGGTGCTGCTGCCGGGCTACGAAGGCAACATGAGCGTGAAGTGGCTGCGCCGCCTCAACGTCACGGCCGAACCCGCCTATTCCCGCGAGGAGACCTCGAAATACACCGACCTGATGCCCGACGGCACGGCGCGGCAATTCACCTTCGTCATGGAGGCGAAATCGATCATCACCCGGCCGTCCGGCACGCAGCGGATCGCCCGGGGCTTCAACGAGATCACCGGCCTCGCCTGGAGCGGCCACGGACGCATCCGGACGGTCGAGGTCTCGGTGGATGACGGGCGCAGCTGGACGGAGGCGCAGTTGCAGGCCCCCGTCCTCACCCGGGCCCTCACCCGCTTCCGCCTGCCCTGGACCTGGGACGGCACGCCGACAACGATCCTCAGCCGCGCGACCGACGAGACCGGCTACGTGCAGCCGTATTTCGCGGACCTGACTGCGATCCGCGGCACGAAGTCGTTCTACCACAACAATGCGATCATCCCCTGGCGGATCGCGGCGAGCGGGGAGGTCACGAATGGCTTCGTCAAAGCGTAGGGTCATCGCGCTCGTGATGGCCTTGCCCCTGCTCGCCGCCGCGGCCGAGGCTGGCCCACGCTACGGGCTCGGTCGGCCCGCGACCCAGGCCGAGATCGCCGCCTGGGACATCGACATCGATCGCGACGGGCGCAAGCTGCCGCCCGGGAGCGGCAGCGTCGCCCAGGGCCGCACCCTCTTCGCCGCGCAATGCGCGGGCTGTCACGGCGCGAAGGGTGAAGGCGGCAGCGGTGAGCGGCTCGTCGGCGGTGGGGGCAGTCTCGCCTCGGGCAAGCCGGTCAAGACCGTCGGCAGCTTCTGGCCCTACGCGCCGACGCTGTTCGACTATATCCGCCGCGCGATGCCGCTGAATGCCCCGCAATCGCTGACGAATGCGGAGGTCTACGCGGTCTCGGCCTATGTGCTGCACCTGAACGGCCTCGTGCCGGACGATGCGGTGCTGGATGCGGCCGCACTCGCCGCGATCCGCATGCCGAACCGCGACGGCTTCGTGCCGGATCCGCGGCCCGACGTGCAGCGCGCGAGCCGATAGGCCGGACCGGGCGGCGGCCGCGCCGGATTCCGCCTCAGCTCCCCGCCTTGTCGTGGACGTTCGCGAAGAACAGGTCCGTCCAACGCTCCGCCCCACGGCGGATCGTGCCGGCGCGGGCCATGAAGTCCGCGTATTTCTGGATCGCCCGGGGTGTCGTCGTGAAGCTGACCTGGGGGTCGGCGAGGATCTCGCCGATCAGCCCGGCATCGCTGGAATCGCGGGCGAGACGGACATAGGCCTGCGCGGCAGCCGCCTTGTCGGCGTTGATCGCGGCCACCGCCTCGTCGAGGGCGGCCGTGAAGGCCGCGTAGAGCTGGGGGTTGGCCTGGGTGAAGGCGGTTGAGGCCCAGACCACGTTGAAGGTCGATGGCTCGCCGAGGATGTCGAAGGTGTTGAGCACGGTGCGGATGCCGGGGCGGCGCAGCTCCAGCTCCTGGATCGGCGCGGCGGTGAAATGGGCGGTGATCTCGTTGCCGGCGAGCAGGGCCGCCATCCCGTCCGGATGCGAGAGCGTCACGGTGAGCCGGTCGAGTTCCGTGCGGCGCGCCTCGCCGAGCGCCTTCTCCGCCGCCATCTGCAGGAACATCGCCTGGACCGAGACCTTGACGGCGGGCAGCGCGATCTTGTCCCGGTCGGTGAGGTCGGCGATCGAGCGCACCTTCGGATTGTTGGTGTTCATCAGGAGCGGCATGCTGTTCATCGCCGCCACACCCTTCACGGCGAGCGGCGTCCCGGCGGTCTTCGACCAGAGCAGGACGAGCGGAGGAACGCCGCCGGCCGCGAACTGGATCTGGCCGGAGAGCAGCGCGTCGTTCATCGCGGCCCCGCCCGCGAGGGTGACGTACTGGACCTGCAGCCCGGCGACGCCGCGGGCGGCGGCAGCCTTCTGAAGGAGCCCCTGCTCCTCCATCAGCATCAGCGGCAGGTGGCCGAGGCTCGGCTGGCGGGCGATGCGCACGCTGCCCGTCTCGGCCCCGGCGCGGCCGAGCCCCGCGACCCAGGCCGCCGCCCCCGCCAGAACGTCCCGTCTGCGCATGTCACTCTCCCTGGCGCCGCGCTCGGGGATCCGGGCGAGCCGGTCTCCGCTCCGCGCGGGCGCCGGCGTCGGAGCGGATCCTCTCCGAGAACGGGATTCAGGCCGGCCGACGGATCGCCGGGGCCGGCACGCTCTCGATCATCACGTTGATGCAGGCGGGCTTTCCGCTCGCCCGCGCCGCCTCCAGGGCCGGCCCGAGCTCCTCGGGCCGCGTGACCAGGGCGCCGAATCCGCCGAGCGCGCTCACGACCGCGTCGTAGCGGGTGGGCAGCAGATCGCAGTGGCGCGCCCGCTCGGCGCCGTAGCTGCGCAGCTGGATCTGGTGCTCGGCGTTCCAGCGAGCGTCGTTGCCGACGACCGCGATGATCGGCGCGCCGTAGCGCAGGGCGGTGTCGAACTCGGCCATGTGGAAGCCGAAGGTGCCGTCGCCGAGCACGGCCACCACGGGTGCCCCCGGCCGCTCCATCTGCGCGGCGATGGCGAAGGGGATCGAGGCGCCGATCGTGCCCGAGACCCCGTTGACGAGGCGCCGCCCGGCCCGGACCAGCGCCTGCGGCCATTGCCCGATCTCGCCGCCGTCGCAGATCAGCGTGGCCTCCGGATGCACGCTCAGGAAGGCATCGACGCCGCGGCACAGCTCGACCGGATGCAGGCTAGCCGGCCCGCCCGCGAGATCCGCCCAGGCGGGCGGGCGATAGGCCAGCGCCTCACGGGCCTCCCGGGCCCAGGCGTCGTGCCGCGGCGTCCCGCCGCGCGCCGCGAGGGCGTCGAGGGTGGCGCCGGGATCGGCGATGCCCGAGGCGACGAGGCGATCCGCCGGCGCGCGGGCGATCAGGACGGGATCGGGATCGACCACGGCGATCCGGCAATCCGGCGCCAGCGCGCCCCCGAATTTCAGCGTGAAGTCGAGAGGCTTGGCCAGAAGCACGAGGAGGTCGGCCCGGCCGAGCACGTCGGACAGGCACCCGAGAGACGGATCGTTGATCCCCCGGGGGCTTTCCATCCCGATCACCGGCAGGCCGAGCCGCTCGGCGGCGTCGGCCATCGCGGCGCGCCCGGACCCGCCGCACAGGGCGGGTCCGCAGACGACAAGAGGGCGTTCCGCCCGGCCGATCTCCGCCGAGAGGTCGTCGACCAGGGCGGCGTCGGGCTCGGCCACGCGGATGCGGGCGGCCTCCGGACCCGGGATCCGAACGCTGCCGGCGGGGACGCGCGCCTCGAGCAGGTCGACGGGCAGGCTGAGATGGACGGGCCCCGGCCGGCCCTCGCGGGCGATGCGGACGGCGCGCACGAGATCGGAGCCCAGGGTCGCGGCGGCGGTCGCGGTCCAGGACGCCTTGGTCATCGGCCGCGCGATGGCCGCCTGGTCCATCTCCTGGAAGGCGCCGCGGCCCAGCTCGCTCAACGGCGCATGGCCCGAGAGCAGCAGCACCGGCGACTCGGCGGCGAGCGCCGTGAACAGGGCCGCCGCCCCGTTCGAGTGTCCCTGACCGCCCGTGACCAGCGCGACGGCGACCTCGCCCGTCAGGCGGCCCCAGGCATCGGCCATGTGCACGCAGGCGGCCTCATGGCGGACATGCACGATCGCGATGCCGGTCTCCAGAAGCGCATCGAAGATCGGCATGATGTGGTTGCCGGACAGGGTGAAGACGCGGCGGACGCCGAGCGCCTCCAGGGTCTGCGCGACGATGTCCGCCCCACGCAACGAAGCCATCTCTCCTCCCTGTGCCGATCCTGACCTGCGCCCGCGCCCCGAGGACGGGGTGAGCCGGCTCTCGGACCGGGGTCGCTCCGATTCGAAGGGTTTGCAAGGTTAGCCCCCGGCGGATCTCACGATGCCGATCCGCAAGACTGGCACCGCTTCGGGAACACCTGTGCAAGGCAGCCAGTAGTCTCTCCGATCGGCGAACAGGAAGCCGTCGGATTAGAATTTAAGCAAGTAAATTCTCAATCACTTCAGAATTATTCAACTTGCCTTCGATAGCGCGAAAGCTGCGCCGGGTCCGTCCGCGCCTGTCACCCTTCGGATTCCCGATCTCCTCATCGCGACGCCGGGCCGGCTCGATACGGACGGTGTGGCCGCCGGCGCATCCAGGGCCCGGGGGCCCTGTCCTCCGCGCAATCCGGCCATGTGCGTCTTCCGGTGCGCGAGGCGCCCGATATCCGCAACGATTGCTGCACCGCACTGTTGAGACAGCCGCGCCTCTGAGGCGCCGGCCATCGCCGACACGTCGCCTTCCACGAGCGGTCCCCCGGCGGATCGCCCCGTCAGAGCTGCCCGATGACCCTTGTCGACCTGCCCGAGACCGAGCCCCGCGACGTGGAGCCGACGATCGTTGCGACGGCCGCGCCCGCTCCGGGGGCCCATCCGGCCCTGGTCCTCGCCGCGCTGGCGATGGGCGGCTTCGCCATCGGCACGACGGAATTCGCCGCGATGAGCCTGGTGCCGGCCTTCGCGCCCGAACTCGGGATTGATGCGCCGACGGCAGGGCATGTCATCAGCGCCTACGCCCTCGGCGTGGTGGTCGGCGCACCGGTCATCGCGGTGCTTGCGGCGCGGATCGCCCGGCGCACATTGCTGGTCGGCCTGATGGTGTTGTTCGCCCTCGGCAACGGCCTCTCGGCGCTGGCACCGAGCTATGGCTGGATGCTCGCCTTCCGCTTCCTGGCCGGGCTGCCGCATGGCGCCTATTTCGGCGTCGCGGCCCTGGTCGCCGCCTCCCTGGTGCCACGGGCCCGGCGCTCGCAAGCGGTCTCGCGGGTGATCGCGGGGCTGACCATCGCCACGGTCGTCGGCGTGCCGCTCGCCAACGCCATCGGCCAGCTCGTCGGCTGGCGCTGGAGCTTCGGCCTCGTGGCGCTGCTCGCCCTGACCACCGCGACGCTGGTGCGGCTCTTCGCTCCCCACGGCGCGCCTGCGGCCGGCGCCAGTGCCCTGCGGGAGCTCGGCGCCCTGCGCCGGGGTCAGGTCTGGCTGACCCTGGCCACCGGGGCCATCGGGTTCGGCGGCCTGTTCTCGGTCTACACCTATCTGGCTTCGACGATGCTGGAGGTCACCCAGGCACCTGCCGCCAGCATTCCGCCGATCCTGGCCGTGTTCGGCCTCGGCCTCACCCTCGGCAACCTCGCCTGCGCCTGGGCGGCCGACCGGGCGCTGATGCCGGCGGCGGGGGCGACGCTGCTCTGGAGCGCCGGCGCGCTCGCCCTCTACCCGTTCGCGACGGCAAGCCTGTGGACGCTCGCCCCCGTCGTGTTCCTCATCGGCTGCGGCGGTGGCCTCGCCACCATCCTGCAGACCCGGCTGATGGACGTGGCCGAGGATGCGCAGACGCTGGCGGCAGCCCTCAACCACTCCGCCTTCAACGTCGCGAACGCGCTGGGGCCCTGGCTCGCCGGCCTCGCCCTCGCGGCCGGGCTCGGCCTGCCCGCGACCGGCTGGGTCGGCGTGGTCCTGGCGCTCGGTGGGCTCGCCATCTGGGCGGCGTCGCTTCTCGCGGAGCGCCGCACCCGTCCGGCCCGGCTGCGACCGGCGGCCTGACGATCGGGTCGCACGGGACGGAGCGTATCCGCGAGCGATCCTTGCCGGTCTCGTCCGCGACCGCGCCGAGCGGGGCCATGCGGGCTGCTGCCGCGACCGCAGCGGAGCCGGCGCGGACAAGCGCCTCCTGAGACTGCGGTCTGATCAGAAGAATTTCGATGCCTCTGCGCGGAAAAGCAGCCCATGGGGAACCGCGCCGATTCAGAAAGATCACAATTGCTCTCTGACTTGACGCGGCCTACCATTGATTAGGCCGCGCAGGTACCGAGCCAGTTCGATGGCGTTCGCTAAATCTGAGCGGCACAGTTTCACCCGCGTCGATCATGGCAAAGGGATTACAGTCCTTGAGGGACAGTGCGTCCGAGCACTGTCTTGCATGCAAATGATGTCGTAGAGAGAGTCTCGACCAGGCGAGCCGCGTCTCGATGAAAACAGTCGTACCCTTGCACCCGATCGACTCGGTCTTCCTGCCGAAGGGGACGCGACTCAATGGTATCTTCGAGATCGAGGAGATGATCGGCCAGGGCGGGATGGCGCAAGTCTACCGCGCCCGCACGTTGGAGGCCGACGACGCGGTCGCCATCAAAGTCGTCAAGCCGGAGATCGCCCGCGACCAGAGCCTGATGGGCCTCCTGAGGAAGGAAGCCCAGACGCTCAGCAAGATCTCGCACGAGGCCATCGTCAAGCATCTGCTGTTCTCGGTCGACCCGCAGCTCGGGCGCCCCTACCTCGCCATGGAATTGGTGCGCGGGCCCTCCCTCGCCGACCTGATCAAGGATGGTCCGCTCAGCGTGGAGGCCGTCTTCGTCCTGCTGAACCGGATCGGCAGCGGCCTCGACGTGGCGCACAGGCTCGGGATCACGCACCGGGACATCTCGCCGGACAACATCATCCTGCCGCGCTCCGATCCCGGTCGCGCGAAGCTCATCGATTTCGGGATCGCCCGCAATCTCAACGAGGATGAGACCATCATCGCGGATCGGTTCGCCGGGAAGCTGAAATTCGCATCGCCCGAGCATCTCGGCCTGAATGGTGGCAAGGTCACACCGAAATCGGACATCTACAGTTTCGGCCTGACCCTCGCGGCGGCCCTGATCGGGGCGCCGCTGGATCTCGGCGGCACGCAGGTCGAGATGATCCGCCGCCGCCAGAGCGTCCCGGATCTCGGCAAGATCGATCCGCGCATCCGCAAGATCCTGCTCCGCATGCTCCAGCCGGACCCGGCCGAGCGCCCGGATACCATCGCCGACCTGATCGAGACCCAGGAAAGCGGCAGTGTCGTGCAGGCGCGTCGGGCACCCGTCCTGGCGCGGCCCAAGCCGCGGCGGGCGCCCGTCATCGCCACCGCCCTCGGCCTCGTGCTGGTCGGGGGCGGCCTGGCCGGCTGGTACGGCCTGAGGCGGAGCGGCAGCCCGGAGCCGGCCCCCGCCGCGTCAGCCGAGAAGAGCCGCCCCGCCGACCCGAACCCGTTGCTGGCCGATCGACCGGCGGAGACGGTCGGGCCGGGGATCGGGCGGACGGAGGAGCCGCCAGCTCGACCTGCCCCGCAGCAGGAGGCCCGGCGCGAGACTCCGGCCGCCGAACCGTCCTCATCCCAGCAGGGGCTGCCCCAAGGGGTGGCTCCAGGGACGCCTCAGGGTTCGGAGGCGCGTGCGCCCGTCCCGCCCGCGGCCCCGACCGCCAGAGAGACCGAGCCGCCCCCACCCCAGGCGCTCGCTGCCCCTCCGACGCCAGCCCCCGTCGCGACACCCGCCTCCGATCAGCCCCTGGCCCTCGGCCGGAGCAAGCGCGATTGCAGCACCTGCCCGCCCCTCGTCGAGGTACCAGCCGGGAGCTTCAGCATGGGCGGCACCGCCGATCCGAGCGAGAGGCCGGCGCACCATGTCCGCATCCCGGCCTTCCTGATGAGCCGCGGTCCGGTCACGGTGGCGGAGTGGAATGCTTGCCACGCCGCCGGCCGCTGCGAGTTCAGGGCCGAGGGCGCACCGAACCAGCCCGCTGCCAATCTCAGCTGGGACGACGCGCAGCAATATGTCCGCTGGATCTCGGGCGTGACGCAGAAGGCCTACCGGCTGCCAAGTGAGGCGGAGTGGGAATATGCGGCGCGCGGCGGTACGCGCACGCGCTTCTGGTGGGGCGACCAGTTCCGCGGCGAGATGGCGCCCTGCCGCAGCGCCGGCGGCATCCCGCCGGACGCCGCACCAGCGGCCGCCGACTTTCCCGAGAACCCCTACGGCCTGCTCGGTACGACCTGCATCGTCGCGCAGTGGGTCTCCGATTGCTGGCACCGGAACTACCGCGGCGCGCCGGGCGACGGCAGCGCCTGGGGCGCTCCCAACTGCAAGCAGCGCGTGCTCCGGGGCGGCACCTGGCGGAGCCGGGCCGAGACCGAGCGCGTGACGAGCCGCGACTTCTACGACCCGGGCGTGCGCTATCCCGGCAACGGGATCCGCATCGCCCGCGACCTCTGAGCGGGGCGCGAGGGCACAGATCGAGCCTCTGATCCGAGGCCCGTGGAGGAGACGAGCGATGAGAATCCGGGCGGCAGTTTCAGCCGGGTTGCTGGTAATCCTGGGCGGGCCGGCCTCGGCCCAGACGGCGCCCGAGAAGGCGCCGCCCCCTCCCCCGGTGGCGGCCCCGCCGGACGCGGCCCTCTACATCATCGCACCCAAGCCCGGCGCACGGGTGACGAGCCCGGTGACGGTCCAGTTCGGCCTGCGCAACATGGGCGTCACCCAGGCCGGGAGCAGCGCCAAGAATGCCGGCCACCATCACCTGCTCGTGGATGTGAAGGAGCCGGTCGCGGGCGGCGAGCCGCTCCCGGCGGACAAGAACCACCTGCATTTCGGCGGCGGCCAGACCGAGACCCGCCTGGACCTGCCCAACGGCCCGCACACCCTGCAACTCGTCCTGGGCGACGCGCTGCACCGGCCCTTCGTGCCTTCCGTCCAGTCGCAGAAGATCCAGATCACCGTCGTCTCCGCGCAGGCGCTGCGGAAGAAGCGGCGCCCCCTGCGCCACCGGCGGGCCTGACGCGACGAGAACCGTTCGGCTGGACCCGATTCCGTCCTGCCGAACGGCCCCTCACAGCCTGTTTGAGCCGATCGAGCCGGTGTTGATCCGGCTTAGCCCCGCCTCGCACCTCAGGATGAGGCGGATGGGTGGGACGAGCCGGATCTCTGCAGGAGGGTCAGTCGATCCAGCTCGAACAGGCTCTCAATGGTCGGAGATCAGCACGAAATCGACGTCCGCGCCGCCGCTGCCCTTCGACGAGCGACCGAAGCTCAGACTTCCGGCCGCCCGGAGGATCACCTCCTCGCGGCAGATGCGGAATTCGGCGATGCCGGCAGGCCTGACGAAGGTGCCGTTGGTGCTGTGATCGATCAGGATCCACTTGTCCCAGCGTCGCTCGATCGTCGCGTGGCGGCGGGAGGCGAACTCGCCCGGGATCACGACCGAGTTCTCGGCGTGGCGGCCCAGCGTGACGCTCTCGCATTCGGGCCCGAACACCCAGCGCCGGCCGTCGCTGATGATCTTCAGGACACCGGCCGACTCGAACGAGCGCGCCGTGCCGGGCAGATGAAAGATCACCGTCTCGCTGTCCGTATGGGAATGCCAGACGACTTCGACCACGTTGACGTCGTCCCCGAGCCCGCGCGCATGGGCAGGGATGGGGCGCGTCGTCGCACGCCGCAGCGTGTCGAGGTGCTCGATCGCCGAATCGGTGGTGATGATCTGATCGGCCTTGGCCAGCGAGGCGAGGCGGGCTGCGATATTCACCGTGGTTCCGAAGGCGTCCCCATCGCAGATGACGACGGATCCACAATGGAATCCGATGCGGAAATGGACCTCGTCCTTCCTGTCGCTCGACATCCGGCCGACTTCGACGCTGCGGTCTCGCTGAATGGCCACGGCCGCATCGTATGTCGCGAGGGCATCGGGGAAGATTGCCATGATCTCATCGCCGATCGTCTTGATGATACGACCATTGACGGCGGAAATCTTCGCGCTGATCCCGGCCAAGCAGGTCGCTATGACCGCGTGCGCATCGTCGTCGCCGAGATCGCGATAGAGTCGCGTGCTCCCGACCACGTCGCAGAACAGGATGCCGGGCGACGCCTGGGTGTCGATACCCATCTCTCACCCTCGCCATACGTGCAGTGCGGCATAGCTGACGCTGTTTTGCATGGCATTGCAACTGGGACGATCCCTACGGAAGGCGCGATGCAATCCCCAGCTGGCCTGCGATCCGAGCTTTACGGATCCGACGGTTGTCCGGAAATCACTTTTCCTGTGTCGTGGGTTGCGGCAGCGGGCCGCGATCGGCGCTAGACTGATGTCCGGACATCTCGCCTGAGGGCTGTGGGTATGGTTGCCTCCTCACCGCCGCCTTCCTGCCGCTTCATCCGCGAGCTGCTCGAGATCCTCGCCGACGACATCGGCGGTCCCGGCCAGAGACGCGACGAGCGACTGTTCCGCGACCTCGCCGACCTGGAGATGGACGCCGAGCGCTTCGGCGCGGACGAGGCCAGTTGTCGCGTCATCGGGCGGATCCGACAACTCGCAGGCCTGAGCGCCATCGGCGGCCGCATCCTGCCGCCGGAGGTGTCCTGATCCGTCGCGAGCCTCGTCCCAACGGCGCCCCGGCCCCGTCGAGGTCGACACCCGTGGATGTCGGGGCGCGGCTCAGCGTGTCGGCTGGAGCAACGTCTGCTTTCGGCCCGCCGCGGCGGCGGCCTTACCGGCCGCCGCGTAGAGATTCAGGCGGGCATAGACGCCGAAGGCCGAGCCGTCGTTGAGGAAGCCCCCTCCGGGTCCCTGCGTCTCCGTCAGGATCGCGTTGGCCTCTTCCAGGCTCAGCGCGGGAAACGCGGCCGTCAGAAGGTAGCCCGCCTCCGGGGCGAGCCGCCCAACATCCTCGACCGTTCTTGCGGTCTGCGGATGCACGACCGGCAGGCCATAGGTCTGCGTGGCGTTGTAGAGAGCTTCGTTGGCGGCGGGATCGCGGAAGCGCCCGCCATCCGCGGCGGCGCAGGCCGCAACCGCGTCGCCGCAGCCATCCCGCAGGAAGGCGGCGAGGTCGGCGCGCGCGGCCTTCAGCGCCGCTTGGTAGTCGGCGACGGCGACGGCCTCGTTCGTGCCGTGGCTCATCTCGTTGATCACCGCCGGATTCTTGCGGACTTGGCCCACATAGGCCGGGTCGTTGGCGAGCAGGTGGGCGACCGCGTGGAGGGCGACCGCTCGGCCGCCGAGGACATCCATCGCGTAGTGCGCTCCGACGACGATGCGGTTGTTGCCGTACTCGGCGGCCCGCGCGATCATCTGCTGGTAGCGCTCCGGCACCAGGATCGCGAGGATCACGGCCTCGGTATAGCCGTAGGTGGTGTGGCCGCTCGGATAGGAGGGGCTGTCGGTCAGGTTCTGGTTCGGTCCGTGCAGCCAGTCCAGACTGTGGGAGCCGCGGCCGAAATAGTCGTCGCCGCGATAGGCGAACAGCGTCGGCAGGGTCTGGAACGGGCGCGCATTGCCGAAGGCATCGGAGCCCTGGCTGCCGGCCGGCCGACCGTACGCCCTGCCGAACACGTCGGTCACGCCGCCGCGCTCGGTCAGGATCGCCATCGCGGCGTCGGAGACCGGCGCCTTGCCGTTCGTGGTGGCGTTGGCGAAGAAGTACTTGCCGGCATTCGAATCGGACTTGGCGACGTTGTTGGTGTAGCCGAGCAGGTCTTCGACCGATTGCGCCACGTTCGTGAAGGTTTTCGGATCCGTGTACCGGGCCCTGGCCTGATAGATGGCGCCGAGCTTGCTGCCGAGCCCGTCGGCGAGTTCCGCCGCGTTCCCGTCGGTGATGAAAGCGTCGCGCAGGGCGAGTTGGCGCTGTGCCTCCAGAGGCAGCAGGAGCGGCTGAGCCGCCGCGCCGGACTGGATGTCCCCGGTGATCTTGAGGTTGGCGTCGAGGGCGGCGCGCCCGGCCTCGCCGGCCGCCAGAACGCTCACGGGCGCGAGGCCGCGCAAGGCCGTCAGGTTCGGGGCCGACTGGGCCAGGGCCGGAAGCGGCGCGAGCAGGCAGAGGGCGAGCGCCGCGTAGCCAGCGCGCACGCCGCCGATGCGGACCGCGGCGGCGTCCCGCGCGGCTCCCGGTGTCTTCGACATCACGTCCCTCCCTGGATGCGGCAGCGAATTCCGCTCAACAGACCGTGGTCCGGGCGCCGCGTCCAGCCCGAATCCGGAGCCGGACCGCGCTAAGCGCTGAGCTTGTGCGGCGTCGCGCCCGGACCGGTCCGCATCCCGTCGAGTCGGTCGCGCAGCTGCTCGAACTTCGCGCGGGCGTCGAGCCGAAGGGCGAAGACAGGCGCGGCCTCCCGCTCCGCCGCCAGCCGCAGGGAGCTCTCGACCGCCTCGGCCAGGATGCGGCGCGACTTCGCGCCCATGGCCACGGAATTGCCGATGACGAGGGCGGCGCGCCGCGAGGACGGGCCGAGGGCGGCCGCGGATCCGGCTTCCGCTGCGGCCAGGGCCTGCCCCCAGCCCCGGATCGCTCGGGTCAGAAGTGCGTGCTGGTCCATGGTCGGCGACGCACCCGTCAGACGAAGTGGGCGGGCAGCACGGCCGCCTCGGCAGAGCGGAGAAGCGCGGCCACGAGGCCCGCCATCATGGCCCAGGCCAGGATGCGGTCGGTCGCCGTCATGCCCCGGAGCGTCGTCTGCGTCGCCATCGTCCATCCCCGCGTCGTGGCAGCCGTGTTTCGGTCCTGCCGTGAGGACGGCTTATGGGCGGGCGTCATGTCAGGGTGATTGCGCCGATTGTTGCGTCTGCCTCCGCCGACCTGCCGGGCCACGACGCGTCTCCGCCGCGTTGGCCCGACGTCCAGGCAAGAATAGAGCGCGATCCAACGTCGGTGTGGACGGGCACTGCGACGTTACGATAGGCAGTGTTCCTGCAGGGTTGATAGGAAACGCACGAATTTGCCGGACTACATGCGCTCGGCTGGCATCGCGCAACGTGTCTTCGTCGTCGGCGCTATTCCTGTCGCGATCGCGATCCTGATCGCTTTCGCCGCTTGGGCCCTTCTGGTCGAAGCCGAGCGGGCGCGGGACGGGACTGTACTCTCCAGCGAGACGTTTCATACGTTCACGTCGCTCAACAAGGCGCGCGACGATTATATCGGCCGGATCGTCATCGATCGCGAGGCGGCGCGCACGCGCTTCGATCGTCTCGCATCGGCTGCCTCGCGTCAGCTCGATCAGCTCGCGCAGATGGCGCGCACGACAGATCAGGCCCGTCGCATCGGAACCGTCCGGCAGGACCTTGAGGCCCTGACCGATCAGATGCGAGCGCTGGTGCTTCTCGACGGCACGCTCGGCGCGTCCGCCGGCCGGATGGCGAGCCGAGCCGAGACGCTCGTCGCGCTGACCGATGCCGAGCGGCAGCGGCAGCAGGGCGAGAACGGCAGCCTGGTCACGGTGCTGACGAGCAAGGACGCGGCGCTTGAGAAGAACCAGGTTCTGGTCAGCGCGTTGCGCGACCTTCGGGAGGCGATCTCTGCCGTCGAGCTGAACAAGACGCGGATCGGGCGACCGGTCTTCCAGATCGAGTTCGACGAGCTCGACGCCGATATCCGCCAGCTCAATGAGGCCGGGACGCGCCTGCAGGAGGTTCTGCAGAAGCAGGCGCGCAACCCGGAGGCCACCGAGCTGGCGGCCCTCCTGCATGCCTACCGCACCAAGAGCGAGACCGCGGCCGGCCTGAGCCGCGTCATCGCGGAGGGCTTCGAGCTGACCCGGGCCACGCAATCGGGCAACGACCTGATCCTGTGGTGCGACCGGCTGATCCGGGACAACCGGGCCCAGCAGCATCTCCTGCAGACCGAGGTCGGAAGCCTGATCCGCAACTCGGTCTCGTCGAACGAGGCGGAGCTCACGGCGCAGAATCTGGCCCTCGCGGCCCTGCGTCTCGCCCAGCAATCGACCTCGGCGCTCGCCCGGCGCAGCATCTCGGAGGCATCGGCCGCCATCCAGGAGGGGGCCGATCTCGCCCGCCGGGCCCAGACCCTCGCGATGCCGGCGAGCATCCGCGGCGGCATGAGTTCGGCGATCGAAGGCTGGCGCGAGCAGCTCGCGGTAACGGTCGCCAAGCTCGGCGAGCAGAACGCGCTGATCGCCGACATGGACCGCCGCGCCATGCTCATCAGCGACAATGCGCGGGCGCTCAGCCGCGCCTTCATCGACGATGCCGACCGGTTCGGCACATCGATCCGCCGGCTGCTCCTGGCGGGGACCGCCGGGGCCCTGCTCATCGGCACCGGCGCGGTGATCGCCGTCGCCCGCTCCATCACCCAGCCGCTGCGCAGCCTTCAGGCCACGCTGGTCCGGGCGACCACGGACCCGGCAATCGGGCATGTCGCCCTCGCCACCCGGCGGGACGAGCTCGGCGACATCGCGCGCGCCTCGAACGCGTTCCTCGCCGAGCTGAGACGCCGGGAGGAAGGCTGGCGCGACGCGGCCGAGCGGGCCGACGAGGCCTTGACCAAGCTGCGCCAGACACAGGACGACCTCATCCGCGCCGAGAAGCTGGCCTCGCTCGGGCAGCTCGTCGCCGGGGTGTCCCATGAGATCAGCACGCCGCTGGGCATCGCGCTCACCACCTCGACGCAGGTCGAGGCCGATTCGGCGAGCTTCGCGCAGCTTGTCGACGAGAACCGGCTCTCGCGCTCGCGCCTCGTCCACTATGCGGACCGGATGCGGGAGGGGGCCCGTCTGCTGACCGCGAATCTGATGCGGGCCTCCGATCTGCTCTACAGCTTCAAGCAGGTTGCCGCCGACCAGGTGCTGGAAGAGCGGCGGGAGATCGATCTCGGCGCCTGGATCGAGGAACTCCTGAAGAGCCTGCGCGCCCTCGCCCGGCCGGGCCGGCACGAGATCCTCGCGGTCTGTCCCGCCGGCACGATGCTCGACACCTATCCCGGCATCCTCGCCCAGGTTCTGACCAACGCGATCAAGAACGCGATCGACCATGGCCTGCGCGACCGTCAGGGCGGCCGCGTCACGGTGACGGTGACGCCGGGGCGGGAGCGGCTGACCATCGACGTCAGCGACGACGGAGCCGGGATCGAGCCCGACCATCTCGACCGTGTCTTCGATCCCTTCTTCACCACGGCCCGTGCGCGCGGCGGGACCGGCCTCGGGCTTCACATCGTCCACAATCTCGTCGTGAGCCGGCTGGAGGGCAGCGTCGCCATGCAGAGCCATGTCGGGGACGGGAGCCGCCTGCGCCTGCAACTCCCGAGAGCGCTCTCCGCCGAAGCGGAGGCCGGTTCGGCGCAAGAGAGCGCGTCACAACAACGGTTGAGAGCCGTTCCCGGTCGCAACGCGATCGGGAACGGCTCGAGGCATCTCGGCTGATGGCGATGTCCCAGAGGGGCCGCGGCATCCCCGCGCGCGCCCACCGCCTCCTCTCCGGTCTCCTGCTCGGCCTCGCGCTGGCGGCGATGCCGGGCATCGCACGGGCCGCCACCGAGCTTCAGCTCTGGCATTCGCTGGACGGGGCGAACGGCGCGCTGGTGGCGCGCATCGCGGAGGATTTCAACGCCTCGCAGAGCGCCTACCGGGTCGTGACGATCTACAAGGGGCCCTATGCCGAGACGATCAACGGCGGCATCGCCGCCTATCGGGCCGGCGAGGGTCCGCACCTGCTGCAGGTCTTCGAGGTCGGCAACGGCACCATGGCGGCCGCGGTCGGGGCGGTGAAACCCGTCTCCGAGGTGATGCAGGAAGCGGGGCGGGCGATTTCACCGGACGCCTTCCTGCCGGTGATCGCGAGCAACTACCTCGCCCGCGACGGCAGCATGCTGTCCCTGCCCTTCAACATCTCCGCGATGGTGATGTGGATCAACCGTGACCGCTTCCGCCAAGCGGGCCTCGATCCGGACCAGCTGCCGGAGACCTGGCCTCAGGTCTTCGAGGCCGCCCGCGCCCTCAAGCGGGCGGATCCGTCCGGCTGCGCCCTCTCGACCGCCTGGCCCACCTGGGCTCATATCGAGCAGCTCTCGGTCTGGCACGACCGGCCGATCGCGACGCGCTCGAACGGCCTCGACGGCTTCGACACCGAACTCGTCTTCAACCGCGCCCTGCAGGTGGGCCACCTCCAGAACCTCGTCGATCTGCATCGCGCCGGCGTGTTCGAATATGCGGGCCGGACCAACCGCGGCGAGGCCCGCTTCATCGCCGGCGAGTGCGCGATCTTTCTGACCTCCTCGAGCATGTATGGCTCGATCGTGGCCCGTGGCCGGTTCGATTGGACGATCCGTCCGATGCCCTACTATCCGGACATCGTCGACGGGCCGCAGAACGCCATTCTCGGCGGCGGCTCGCTCTACGTGATGCAGGGGAAGACCGCCCAGGAATACGACGGCGTGGCCGCGTTCCTGGCCTTCGTGCTGAGTTTTCCCGAGCAGGCGCTGCTCTATCGCAACTCCGGCTACGTGCCGGTGACCCGAGCCGCCTACGAGGATGCGTGCCGGACCGGATTCTACGAGCGGAATCCGAAGCTGCAGGTCGCGGTCCGGGCGATCATGAACCGCGAGCCCACCCGCAATTCGGCCGGGCTGCGCCTCGGGAACATGCTGCAGATCCGCGACCTCTGGGCGGAGGAGATCGAGGCCGCCCTCGACGGATCGAAATCAGCCCAGCAGGCTCTCGACGACGCCGTCTCCCGCGGCAACGCGGTGCTCCGCCTGTTCCAGCGCCGGACCGCGCGCTGAGGGCTGGACGACGGGAGGGCCTGCGAGCCGCGCTCGGCTGCCGGTCGAGGCGAGCGTATGCCTGATCGACTGATACGGACTCCGCTTGATCAGAGCGGGCTCCGTATCACCGAGCCCGCGCGGCGTCTGAGCGACGCCCAAATCCGCCATCCCGAAGGGATCAACCGGATTGGGTATGAAACAGGGTCTCAGGATTTCGCCGGGATCGTCCGGCGTGCCCGCTCGGTTGGCGCCTCCGGACGGTTGGGCTCGGACGGCGGGACGCCGAAACGCTCTTGGAGCGTCGGAGTCGGGCGGTCGACGGCGGAGCGGGCACCGGTCCGCAGCACGGCCCGGAGCAGGACGAGATCCTCGGGCTCGGCGAGGCCATCGCGGGAGATGTGCATGCCGGCCTCCTCAGCGCAGGGCCGGCGGGAGGGCGCCGTAGCGGCCGTCGATGGGGATCGAACGGATCGCGCGGGCCGGAGACGCCGCGACGGGTGCCGTGACGGGTGCGGTGAGTTGGGCCTGTGCCGGGCGCAAAGCCGACGCCGCGGGTGCGGGCGCCGCATCGAGGCTCACCAGCAGGCCGAGGGCCGTGGTGAGCGCCGCGCTTGCCGAAGCCAAACCGAGAATGCGGCCCATGGACCCCTCCGACGGACAGACCTTCGCGGGGGCTCCTCCCGAGCCGCCCTCTCCGGAGGCGGGGTGTAAGCGGCCGAGGTCGCGGCCGTGTTGCGTCGGGCCCGATCACACGCGGATCCGAACTGGGAAGTGTTTCGTCGCGGCGAGACCGACGCAACAATCCGGTCCCCGGCTTTGTCCAACGGCGACCGCAATGGTGCCGGCACCCCGATCCTGCGCTCAGAGCAGGGCGACGGCCTCGTGCGGGAATCGGATCGAGAAGGTGCTGCCCAGCCCCGGCCCTTCGCTCGCGGCCTCGGCACGCCCGCGATGCAGTTCGGCGATGCGCTTCACGATCGACAGGCCGAGCCCGGTCGATCCCTCTCCCCCCGTGGGCTTGGCCGAGAGGCGCTGGAAGCGGCCGAACAGGCGCGCGGCGTCCTCGGGCGAGAGGCCGGGCCCGTCATCCGTCACCGCGCAGACCATCTCCCCAGCCTCGCTGCTGACGCGGATCGTGATGGTGCCGCCGACGAAGCTGTACTTGACGGCGTTCGAGACCAGGTTGTCGACGGCCTCGCGCAGGCGCTCGGCATCGCCGCAGAGATACGCCTCGTCCGGCAGGTCGAGGGTCAGGACCTGGCTCTTGGAATCGGCGAGCGGCCTGTTCGCCTCGCAGACTTCCCGGGCGAGGGCGGCCAGGTCGACCGGCTCCCGGCGCAGGGTGATGTCGAGCGCGTCGTTCATCGCGTCCGCCATCAGGCTGTCGATCATCTCGATGAGACGGGTCGCCGAGGTCCGGATATGGGCGACCTGCGTGGCGAGCTGGGTCTTCGGCGCGCTGTCGAAGGCGATCAGGTCCGTCAGCATCTCGGAGCGCCCGAGGATGACCGACAGCGGGTTCTTCAGGTCGTGCGCCACGGTGCCGAGAATCTCGGTCTTGAGGCTGTTGGCGCGGCGCAGGTCCGAGCGCTGCGCGGCAAGGCGCCGGTTGGCGCGGATCAGCTCGGCGGTCCGCTCGACCACCCGCTGCTCCAGGGTGACGTTCGCCCGCTGCAATTGCTCGTAGAGGATGACGTTGTCGAAGGCGATCGAGAGCCGGCTGGTCAGGAGCGCGATGAGTGCCCGGTCGGTATCCGAGAGGGGCCGGTCGGTGTCGATCAGCGCGACGATCTCGCTGCCGCTCGCGGTCTGCACGTAGAGGGTGGACCAATGGTCGCCGAAGCTGTTGCGTCGCTCCTGAAAGGCCACCTCGACGATCGGCTGGATCTTCGGGTCCAGCGGCCAGGGCGGCGTCCGGCCGACATGGTCGCCGTAGAGGCCGGAGCCGGCGAGCACCGAGAAGCGCTGCGCCGGGACATCGTTCTCGCGCAGGACCAGGATCCCCGCGCAGGCCACGTTGAGGAGGGAGGCGACCTGCGTGAGCACGCCCTCCGACAGGCGCTGGAGCGACTTGTGGTCGAGCAGCATCGGGGCGGCGTCGATGATGATCTCCAGGCCGCGCCGGGTATCGTCGAGGCGCTTGAGCTGCTGGTAGGCGCGCAAGGCCGCGGTCAGGCTGGTGAAGAGCTTGTCGGCGGTGAGCTCGATCTTCGCCTTGTAGTCGTTGATGTCGTAGTCGACGATCACCCGGCGCTCCGGCGCCTGGCCCGGCTGGCCCGTCCGCAGGATGATCCGCGCAGTCTCGTCGCCGAGGTCCCGGCGGATGTGCTCGACGAGGCGCAGGCCGGCATCGTCCGTCTCCATCACGACGTCGAGCAGGATCACGGCGATGTCGCGCCGCGCTCCGAGCAGAGCCCGCGCCTCGGCGGCGGAATGCGCCGACAGGATCTCGAGGCCGCGGCCGTCGAGCTCGTAGCCGGCGAGCGCGTAGCGGGTCCCGTCATGCACGGCGGGATCGTCGTCGACGACGGCGATCGTCCAGGGGCCGGCGCGGGGCGCCGTCTCGTCGATCTCGTCCGAAATCAGATGGAGGATATCGTCGTCCATGCTTCCCGCACGCATTCACGATGCAGTCGTCTGTCTGTGAACGGGGATGTTGGTGAAAGATTGACCCCGTGCCGCGGTGTTCAGCAACCTTCAAACAAGAGCGTGTCCGATCCGAGCTGAAGGGTTCGGTGGCGCACGATCTCGCTGCGGACAGCGCGACCATGGCCTGTATCGGCGGCTTGGCTTACTTGGGGCATGCTGTATACCCGATGCGGCTGGTCAGTCCGTGCGCGGTCTCACACCCGCAGTGACGATCGAGCCGAGTCGCGGAGCGTCGACGGCCCGGATGAGTACAGGGACAGCCCACATCTGCGTCGTCGACGACGAGCCCGACGCCCGCGCGATGGTCGGCGACTACCTCAGGATGCATGGCTTCGCGGTCACCCTGTGCGACGGCGGGCAAGCCCTGCGGGCCGCCATCGCGCTGCGGGCGCCGGATCTCGTGGTGCTCGACCTCAACATGCCGGAGGAGGACGGGCTCTCGATCGTGCGCGATCTGAAGGCGCGCTCGACCATCCCGATCATCATGCTGACCGCGACCGCGAGCACCATCGACCGCGTGGTCGGCCTCGAACTCGGCGCCGACGACTACCTGCCGAAACCGTGCGAATTGCGCGAGCTCGTCGCGCGCGTGCGCTCCGTCTTGAGGCGCGCGCACGGCCGAATTCCCGCAGGCGTCGAGCCGCAAGTGCCTGACGCGACAGCGCCCGCACGCCGCATCCGCATCGGCACGAAATGGCTAGACCTCCAAGCCCTCCGCCTGCAAGATGACTACGGTAAAGAGCAAATATTAACGCGATCTGAATTCGATCTTCTCAAAGCATTTACCGATAATCCTAAGCGTGCCATGTCGCGCGAGCGCCTTCTTGATCTTGCGGATGCACGCGATCCCGATGCCTTCGACCGTGCGATCGACGTGCGGATCAATCGCATCCGCAAGAAGATCGAGCCTGATCCGGCCAATCCACGATTTATCCGCACCGTACGGGGATTGGGATACATATTTCGACCGGATGGAGATTAGAGCCGCTCCCGATCCGGCATCCATTTCGGCGGAGAGCGCCCCAGAGTGGCGAAGATCGCTTGTGAACCGGCCCTTCCGTGCGCATTCGGACCTGCATCGCGGGCCGCTCAACGGCGATACCAAGAAAAGCCGTCCTCAACCATTGGTCTGACGCGCGGTCTTCCGCTGCGACGGCAAACCCGTCGGATTCGGTGCGCGCTTATGGAGTACGGCCGGGCGGCAATATCATCGCCGTGTCCGGGTCGGAGACGTCACCCTCCTGCTGTTGGTCGAGCATGAGCTTGGCCGCCATCTCCGGCATCCGCCCGTTCTTGAGATCCTGCGCGGCTGAAACCTGCTTCTCGCGCGCCTGCTCCGAGGTCAGTTCGCCGCGGACAACCGCACGGGCGAGATTCAGGCTCAGCACGTTCTCAGGCTCGCTCGCGCCGTAGGCGGTGAGCGTGCCCCGGGTCCGGTCCGGAATCACGCTGCCGTTGAAGGTCGCAATCGCACTGTAGAAATTGAGGGGCACCTTGTAGGGCAGGCTCTGCTCCAGCACATCGCTATGCTTGGCCGGAAAGTCGTGCTCGGCTCCGACCTTGTGCACGACGGTGCGGATCCACGGTCCGGTGCGGTGCCAGATCAGCAGGGTCGCCGTCTGCTCCTGGGGCGGCCCGTAGCGGTCGCTGATGTCCGCGGCAGCTGCGCGGGAAGGTTCCGGCCAGCCCAGCACGGCGAGTTCGGCAGCGCCCACCTGGGTGGCGGCCAGTACCGAAGCGAGCACGAGGGCGGGACGGCTGCGGCTGGGCGCGAACATGGGACCTCCCTGCTGGTGCCCGAGGGCGGCACCATGGCCTGCGGTGAACCAGGGCCCGCTGTCACACCGTCGCGTTGCCCCGGCTCTGCGCGGGGTATAGGCCCAGTACAGAAGAATAGTTCCAGGGAGACGACCCATGGCACAGCAGATGTCGCTGGACGTGAATGGGCATGCCGCACGCGTCACCGTCGACGATCCCGAAACGCCCCTTCTCTATGTGCTGCGCGACGACCTCGGCCTGCACGGCCCGCGCTTCGGATGCGGGCTCGGCCAATGCGGCTCCTGCACAGTTCATGTCGATGGTCAGGCAGTGCGTTCCTGCATCACCCCGGTCTCCGGCCTGAAGCCGGGCGCCAGGATCGTCACGCTGGAGGGCCTCGGCAGCCCGGACAAGCCGCATCCGGTCCAGGACGCCTTCATCGCGGAACAGGCCGCGCAATGCGGCTACTGCATCAACGGCATGATCATGCAGTCGGCCGCTCTCCTCAACGAGACCCCGAAGCCCGACGAGGCCGCGATCCGGCAAGCGCTGGCGCAGAACCTCTGCCGCTGCGGCACTCATCTGCGGATCGTGCGCGCCGTCCAGCGCGCCGCAGGCACGCTTTGACGGAGGCCGATCTCATGAATGCGCCCCATCTATCTCGCCGCAGCCTGCTCCTTCAGGGCAGTGCCCTCGTAGTCGGGTTCTCGCTCGCCGGCCGGAACGCCGCCGCGCAGACCTTCGCGCCGGTCGCGACCAACGGTTTCGCGAAGCCGGTCGCGCCGGATCAGGTCGACAGCTTTCTTGCCCTTGGTGCAGATGGCCGCGCGACGATCTTCTCGGGCAAGGTCGATCTCGGCACCGGCATTCGCACGGCGATGGCGCAGATCGCGGCCGAGGAGCTCGACCTGCCCATCGACCGCGTCACGGTGGTGCAGGGCGACACGGCGCTCACGCCGGACCAGGGCCCCACCTATGGTAGCCTTTCGATCCAGAAAGGCGGCGTCGAGATCCGCCAGGCGGCAGCGACCGCCCGCATCCGCCTGGTGCAGCTCGCGAGCGAGCGGCTCGGCGTGCCGGCCAATGGGCTGGTGACCGAGAACGGCACCGTGCGGCCGAAGGCCGGCGGTCAGGGCATCACCTACGCCGAACTCGTGAAGGACGGCCGCCTGGACCTGAAGGTCGACCCGGCGGTCGCGACCAAGGATCCGGCTGCTTTCGCCCTCGTCGGCAAGTCGGTGGCTCGGCTCGATATTCCTGAGAAGATGACGGGCCGCTTCACCTACATGCAGGATTATCGCGTGCCCGGCATGGTGCATGCCCGCGTGGTCCGTCCGCCGGCGATCGGCGCGACGCTGGAAAGCCTCGACGAGACATCGGTCGCGCATATTCCGGGCCTGATCCAGGTGGTGCGTCAGGGCAACTTCCTGGCCATCGTGGCGGAGAAGGAATGGGCGGCGGTGAAGGCCGCCGGGCAGATCAAGGCGGTCTGGTCGAAATGGGAAGGGCTGCCAGAGCAGGACAAGCTCTGGCAGCACGTGCGGTCCACGAAGGTCACGAAGGACGACGTGACGAGCAGCACGGGCGATGCCGAGGCGGCGCTCGGCCAGACGGCGCGCACGCTCGAGGCGAGCTACGACTTCGCCATCCACACCCATGGCTCGATCGGGCCCTCCTGTGCGATCGCGGAGTTCAAGGACGGCCTGCTCACCTGCTGGACGGCCTCGCAGATGACGCACGCTCTGCGCAAGCAACTCGCGGCAATGACCGGGCTCGCTCCGGAATCGGTGCGCTGCATCTATGTCGAGGGGTCCGGCTGCTACGGCCGCAACGGCCACGAAGATGCCGCGGGCGACGCGGCGCTCCTCGCACGCGTTGTGGGCCGGCCCGTGCGAGTGCAGTGGTCGCGCGCCGACGAGCACGGCTGGGACCCGAAGGGCCCTCCCACCCTGATCGACCTGAAGGCTGGACTCGACGCGCAGGGCAATGTCGCCGCCTGGGTATCGCAGTTTCACGTGCCGGAGGGGGCGGCCGGGAACGTGCCGCTGGTGGCGGCGGATCTCGCGGGTCTTCCGCACGAGACCGCCATGGCGCCCGGCAACGTCATCCAGAATTCGGCGCTGCCCTACGCCTTCCCGAACGTCCGCACGGTCTGCCACCGACTGGCCTCGACGCCGTTCCGACCTTCTTGGATCCGGACGCCGGGCCGGATGCAGAACACCTTCGCCAACGAGGCTTTCCTCGACGAGTGCGCGGCGGCAGCCGGCGCAGACCCGTTGGAGTATCGCCTGCGCGCTCTCAAGGATCCGCGCGGTATCGAGGTGCTGCGGCGCATCTCCGAGATCGCGCAATGGCAGGCCCGGCCCTCGCCCGCGAAGGAGGATGCCTCGGGCGACGTGCTGCGTGGGCGCGGCCTCTCCTATGTGAAGTACGAGCTGAACCGCACCTATGTGGCCGGCGTGGCCGAGGTTGAGGTCAACCGCAGGACCGGGCAAGTCCGGGTGCCGCGCTTCTTCGTGGCCCAGGATTGCGGCCAGATCATCAATCCGGACGGTGTCCGAAACCAGCTCGACGGCAATATCATCCAGACCGTAAGTCGGGTGCTGATGGAAGAAGTCACGTTCGATCGAGGCGCCGTCACCAGTCTCGACTGGGCGAGTTACCCGATTCTGACCTTCCCCGACGTGCCGGTGGTGGTGACGGCGCTGATCGACCGGCCCACCGAGAAGCCTTGGGGGGCCGGCGAGCCATCCGCGGCCATCGTGCCGGCGGCGGTCTCGAACGCGATCTTCGATGCGACGGGCGCCCGCCTCCGGTCTGTCCCGTTCACGCCGGCCAAGGTAAAGGCGGCGCTTCAGGGAACGTGACGCGCCTCGAAGGCTTCGTGTGCGACCATGGTGCTGGGATGGTGTGAGCCCCTGTCACCAGAGGCCCACCGTCTCGATTATCAGCCGATCTGCTCTTTCTGGGCGCCGCTGTCGGGGCGCGCCGGGCCGAGCACCGGCTCCTCACCCATCGGCTCGTTCTGGACCACGCTGTACTCGCCCTTCCCGTCGAGGGAGGGCCCGCTCGTCCAGCGGCCTGCGGGCGGCGGCGTGCCGTCCCGGGCCGTGGCAAAGAAGTTGTAGCTGAACTTCTGATGCTCCTCGCTTTGCGGGAAGCTGTTCGGGATCGGCAGCGTGCCCTGATGACCGCCGAGTTCCTCGATCACCGCGAGCCATTGCTGCTGATGCATCGTGTCGCGGGCGATCAGGAAGCTCCACATATCCTTCATGCCCAGATCGTTCGTGGCATTCGACAGGCGCACGGCGAGCACGCGACCCGTGCTCTCCGCAGCGACATTGCAGTACATGTCGGCCGCAATGTTGCCGCTGGCATAGATGTGGCTCATGTCGAAGGGCAGGCCATCGGCATTGCCGGGGAAGGCCGACAGACCGGTCGAGAGTAGCGTCTTGTGCAGCATGCCTTCGGCGATGTGGCGCGGGTTCTCGCCACCCATCACAGCGCCGACCAGCGCGTCAGCGGCACCGGCTTCCTGGACCTTCGTCGGAGCATTCTCGAGGTTCATCGCGACGGCGGTCGCGAGCATCTCGATATGGCCGATCTCCTCCGTGGCCGTATTGAGGAGCATGTCACGATATTTGGTCGTGGGGGCGCGGTTGCCCCAGGCCTGAAAGAAATACTGGAAACAGACGCGGATTTCACCTTCGATTCCGCCAATCGCCTGCTGAAGCATGCGGGCGTAGATCGGGTCCGGGCTCTCGACCCGGACAGGATATTGCAGGCGCTTGTCGTGGAAATACATAGGCGGGCGTCCTTGCCGAACGGGGAGCGAGACACGCTCACGGGAGGGATTGGGCCAGCCACCGCAGTGAGGGGTGGGCCGTCCTTCCCCGCCAACCGACGCTCTTTCGAGAACTTTCCAAGATATACAGCACTTTAAGATATGTTATTCCTCATATTGCCCTAGGTTAAATCTTGTCGTCTCCCAGCGTGGCTCGTGATCCCATCACGGTGCAGGAACAATTTTGTCAGCGATCCTCGGGAGTCTTAGGTGTGGTCATGGCGGCCGGATCGACAATGCGGTCGTACTGCTCACCCGTCATGACGCCTAGCGCGATCGCTGCCGCGCGCGGTGTCAGCCCCTCGGCCATCGCCTTTCGCGTGATCGTGGCCACACAATCGTAGCCGAGAATAGGATTGAGCACCGTGGCGAGGAGAAGCGCCTTCGAGACGTTTTCGGCCAGACGGTCCCGATCGACAGCGAGGTCCCGCACGAGCTTTCCGGCAAAGACGTAGGACCCGTCCGCCAGAAGCCGGATCGATTGCAGCAGGTTGTGGATGAGGACAGGCTTGGCGACATTCAACTCGAAGGTCCCCGATGCGCCCGCAGCCGAGATCGTCGCGTGGTTGCCCATGACCTGAAAGGCGGCCTGCACCAGAGCTTCGGCGATCGTCGGATTGCGCTTGCCCGGCATGATGGACGAAGACAGCCCGTCGTCGGGGATCACAAGTTCGCCGAGGCCGCAGCGCGGCCCGGAGCCGAGCAGACGGATATCGTTGGCGATCTTGATCAGCGACGCCGCAAGCACGTTGAGCGAACCCGAGACCTCGATGAGAGCGTCGTGGGCGCCCATGCCCTCGAACTTGCACGGGTTCGGGACGACCGGCAGTCCGGACAGGGCCACGACCTCGTCGCAGAAGGCTTGGTCGAAACCGACCGGAGCGTTGAGGCCCGAGCCGACCGCCGTGCCGCCCTGCGCCAGCCGATACAGGCGCGGAGCCGTGGCCTCGATCCGCTCGATCCCGTGGCCGATCTGGCTGGCGAAGGCTCCAAACGCCTGTCCCACCGTCATCGGCACCGCATCCATGAGGTGCGTCCGGCCGATCTTAACGACGTCGTCGAACTCGGCCGCCTTGGCGGCCAGGGTGTCGCGCAGCCATGCGAGCGCGGGCAGCAGCCGATCCCGCAGTTCCAGGCCGGTGCAGAGGTGCATCACTGTCGGGAAGCTGTCGTTCGAGGATTGCGAGCAATTCACGTGGTCGTTGGGATGAATCGGACGGCGTGATCCCAGTGGCTGTCCGAGGCTCTCGTTCGCCCGGTTCGCGATGACCTCGTTGGCGTTCATGTTGGTCTGGGTCCCGGAGCCGGTCTGCCAGACGCGCAAGGGGAAGTGATCGTCGAACCGTCCTTCCCAGACTTCGCGGGCGGCCGCTTCGATGGCGGCGGCGAGAATTCGGTCCAGGGCGCCGAGGCGGCGGTTGGCGCGGGCCGCAGCCAGCTTCTGCAGGCCGAAGGCACGGATGAGGCTCGAGGGAAAGCGTTCCTCGCCGATCTCGAATACGCCGAGCGCGCGCTGTGTCTGCGCACCCCAGTAACGGTCGGCCGGGATCTCGATCGGACCGAAGGCGTCATGCTCGATCCGCACGTTCGACGGCTCATGCATCGGCGTGGTCCTCCGCAGGATCTCGGCATTCGTCTCTATCAAGACCGGGAGCCCGCGGGCTCTCCGGCCGCCTCACGCCGCGGCGGCGCGATCCGCACGCAGGCGGGCCATCGCGTCCTGCGCCATGCCGGCGTCGAATTCCCCGGCGAGCTTGGCCGTCACCACTGTGGCCACGCTGTTGCCGATGACGTTCGTCGTGGCGATGGCGATCGACATGAAGCGGTAGACCCCGAACAGGATCGGCAAGCCTTCGAGCGGCAGCACGCCGGTCGCGGCCACGGTCGCCGCGAAGACCACGAAACTGCCGCCCGACACCGTCGCGGCGCCCTTCGAGGTCAGGAGCATGATCGCCAGGATGCCGAGCTGCTGTCCCAGATCGAGGGGCACATGGTAGGCGTTGGCCAGGAAGATCACGCCCATCGACATGTAGATCGACGTGCCGTCGAGGTTGAACGCGTAGCCGGTCGGCAGCACGAGACCCACCGACTGGCGCGAGCAACCGTAGGTCGGCAGCTTCTCCAGGAGACGCGGCAGCACGCTCTCGGAGGAGGCCGTGCCCAGCACGATATAGATCTCCTCGCGGATGAAATTCAAGAATTGGAACAGGTTGATCTTGAACGCCGTCGAGATCGCGCCGAGAACCACGACGATGAAGACGATCACCACCGCATAGAAGCTCATAATCAGGTAGATCAGCGAAAGGAGAACATTGGCGCCGCTCGATCCGACCGCGAAGGCGACAGCCCCGAACGTACCGATCGGCGCGGTCAGCATGATCAGGTGAATGAACTCGAAGAAGGCGTCCGAGATCCGGTTCAGGCCGCTCTCGATCGGCTGGCGCTTCTCGGGCGACAGGTGCAGAAGCGCCGCTCCGAAGATCAGGGCGATGACGAGCACCTGCAGCAATTCGCCCTTGGCGAAGGCGCCGATGAAGTTGTCGGGAAAGACGTTGAGAATGAAGTCGAGCGTCGAGTGCGGAGCGGCGGCGCCCGACGGGGCCTTGCCCTGCGCAAGCCCGGCCCGCGTCGCGTCCGCCATGCCCTTGCCGACCCCGAGCAGGTTGCCGGCGACGAGGCCGACTGCCAGCGCAATGGTCGAGACGACCTCGAAGTAGAGCATCGCGATCAGGCCGACCCTGCCGACCCGCTTGAAGTCGCCCGCGGAGGTCACACCGACCACGACGCAAAGGAAGACCAGCGGCGCCACCGCCGTCTTGATCAGGCGCAGGAAAATGTCGCCGAGGACCTTCAACGGGACGGCGACCTCGGGAACGAGGAAGCCGGTGGCGGCGCCGAGCACCATCGCAACCACGATCTGGAAGCCGAGATTCGTCCAGATCGACGGTCTCTTCGACGTCGCAGAGGCCGGCGTCGGCGGCGTCGGTGTTCCTGGGATAGCGGTCGGATCGCTCGTGGTCGTGTGCATGGCTTCCTCCTGGGGATGTCGAGGCGCGCGCACTCTCATTGCCGACGGGGAAAGCCCGGCAGTCCGGTGCGACGACGCGTGGGGCAGATCGGTGGGCGGTGCTCAGCCGCCGCGGGCGACGGAAGCGAGAACCCGATCGACCATCTCGGGTGCAGCACCGAGGTAGTTGGCGGGATCGGTCAGGTGATCGATCGCAGCGCGGTCGAAATGGGCCGAGACCTCGGGGATGGCGGCCAGCGCCTCGGCCAGCGTCCCGCCCTGCTCGTTGACGACGCGGCAGGCGGCGTAGACGAGGTCATGCGCCTGCTGCCGACCCGTATGGAGCGCGAGCGCCATCATCGCCGCCTCGGCGACGATCAGACCGCGGCTGATCCCGAGATTCTCGCGCATCCGCGCCGCATCGACGATCAGTCCGCCGAGGGCGAATTTTGCCTGATGCAGGGCACCTGCCGTCAGAACGAAACTCTCGGGCACCGCCATCCACTCGGCGTGCCAGGGACCGGTTGCCCGCTCGAAGTCTTGGACCATCGCGTCGAGCATCAGCCCGGCATGCTGGCGCACGCCCTTGGCGGCGGCGAGCATCAGCTCGGACGAGATCGGATTGCGCTTCTGCGGCATGGTCGAGGAGGCACCGCGCCCCGTGACGAAGGGCTCGTACACCTCTGCGAATTCGGTCGAGGCCATGATCATGATGTCGAGGGCGATCTTGCCGAGCGAGCCAGTGATCAGCGCCAGAAGGTTGACTGTCTCGGCAAAGCCGTCGCGGGCGACGTGCCAGGTCGAGGCCGGCTGCCCGAGCCCGAGTTCCCGGCAGAACGCTTCCTGCACCCGCAGCCCGTCCTTGCCGAGGGACGCCAACGTGCCGGCTGCACCGGCGAACTCGCCGACCAGCACACGGGGCTTCAGCTGCTCCAGGCGCTCCGCGTGGCGGTCGACCATGGCAAGCCAGATCGCAGTCTTGTACCCGAAGGTCACTGGCAGCGCCTGCTGGAGATGGGTGCGCCCAGCCATCGGGGTGTCGCGGTGCCGCCTCGACAGTCCGGCCAGGATCGCGCACAGCTCGCCGATGTCGGCCGCGACAATCTCCAGGCCGGCGCGGATCTGGAGCACGCTGGCCGTGTCCATGATGTCCTGGGTGGTGGCGCCCCAGTGGACGTAGCGACCGGCCTCGCCGCATTGATGCACGAGCTGGTGTACGAGCGGCAGGATCGGGTAGCCGACATTGTCGGTCTCCCGGCGCAGAAGATCGAAGTCGAGGGCTTCGAACGAGCAGTTTGCTGCGATCTGGTCGGCCGCCTCGGCGGGAATGACGCCGCACGCCGCTTCGGCCTTCGCCAGCGCGATTTCGACCTCGATATAGCGCTGGATCAGGGCATGATCGGAGAATACCGCACGCATCGACGGCGTGCCGAAGGCGTCGCGGAACAGGAGCGAATCGATGGCGGTGGTGGCGGTCGGGGGGAGCTGGCGGCTCACGGTTTCCTCCTAGAGGACACGCCCGACTCGTTTATGTTCGGACAATATCAGGTAGGTCATGTCCGGACATTATGTCAATCGACGTGGAAGATGCAGGGGTGGGTCCGTGGATCGGTGTGATGGGTGAGACGCTCTGGGCGCAGGTGGCGCAGGATCTGACGGCCGGAATCGCCTCAGGCCGCTTCCCGGTCGGCTCGCTTCTGCCGACGGAGTTGGATCTCTGCGCGCATTACGGGACGAGCCGGCACACCGTGCGGACCGCGATCCGGCAACTGCAGGAGCAGGGACTGGTCACACGCAACAAGAAGGCCGGTACCCGGGTCGAGGCCTCAGTGCCGACCAGCGGCTACCGTCAGGCCCTGGCCTCGCTGGAGGATCTGATCCAGTTCGGCGAGGCCCACATCCGCGAGGTTCAGGCGACCGGCGCGGTGACGGCCGATGCCGATCTTGCCGCGGAACTGGGATGCGCGACGGGGACGCGGTGGTTCCGGATCTCCAGCCTGCGGCTTGACGGCAGGCCGGGCAGCGCTCCGATCGGCTGGACAGACGTCTATATCGACCCAGCCTATGCCGATCTCGGCGAGATCGTCCGCGCATCGCCCGACCGGCTGGTCATCACCCTGATCGAGCAGCGGCACGGCCAGCGTTGCGCCGAGATCCGTCAGGACATGGAAGCAGTCGTCCTGCCCGCATCGCATGCGGCGGCCCTTGCCGCACAACCTGGCACGCCCGCCCTTCGTGTCGTCCGGCATTACCTGGATCAGGCGGGCAAGGTGATCGAGATCTCATCGACCCTTCATCCCGCCGGGCGGTTCGCCGTCTCGCAGCGCATGCACCGGATGGTGAACGTGCCGGCTGCGGAGCCGGACACCGAGGCCGGCGCACATCCGGCGAGCAGGCGAACGTCGTAGTCACGCATCCCCGGCCCGGGTCCCGTGACCTCCAGCGCGGCAGCCTCACTGAAGGCTGGAGAATAGGCGGAACAGGGCCGTCGCGGCGACCTGCTGCGTCGTAGGGCCGGGCTGCCGTAGATGGCCCTCGCTCCCGCAACAGCGAGCGCGGCGATGGCGTGTCACATCGGTGAACGCGAGATAGGGTGCCGCGATGTGCCTCTTGCCTCTGGTCGTCACGGCTCGTTGGAGCTCGGCTGCGATGCGACGATCATCGCGGCCGCTCCGCTCGTCAGCGTGACAGGAGGCCGATAGCATGTAACGTTTTGTGACGGCGGCGTTTTACGCGTTGCCGCTCTGACGCGCCGGCTTATCCTCGCGGCATGGCCGACAGTACCACCATCGCCATCGTCGAGGACGACGACGACATCCGCACCCAACTCGCCGCTTACCTCGAGGGCGAGGGCTTTCGTGTGATGAGCCTCGATGGCGGTGCCCACCTCGACCAGCTGCTCGCCGTTGGACCGGCACCGGACCTGATCGTACTCGACTGGATGCTGCCCGGCGAGGACGGGCTCTCGATCTGCCGCCGCCTGCGCGAGGTGGGCGGGCCGCCCGTCGTCATGCTGACCGCCAAGGACGAGGACATCGACCGGGTGCTCGGCCTGGAGATGGGGGCCGACGACTACGTCTCGAAGCCGTTCAGCCCCCGTGTGCTGCTCGCCCGAATCCGCGCCGTCCTGCGTCGCGCGAGCGGAGCGGGCGCCACGACAGCCTGTACCGGCACGGAGCGTCTGGCCGTGGCCGATCTCGTCGTGGATCTTGCAGCACGCACCGTGACCATCTGTGGGCCGGCGACCGAGATCCCGCTCACCAGTGCAGAGTACGACCTGCTGCACTGCTTCGTCACGCGGCCGCAGCGGGTCCTCTCGCGCGACCAGCTCCTCGACTGGACCCGCGGCCGCGTTGCTTATGCCTTCGACCGGACCATCGACGTGCAGGTCAGCCGCCTGCGGCACAAGCTCGACGCGGCCGGCAGCCAGGCGGCGGGCCAGATCAAGACGGTGCGCAACGCCGGCTACATCCTGGCGGCGCCCGTGAAGGCCGTGGCATCCTGATGGGGCGCGTTGGGCTCTTCGGCCGCATCATGTTGCTCCTGCTGGGAGCGCTCTCGCTGCTCGTCCTCGCCACCGTCGCTCTGGATCACTGGCAGCGGGCCCAAGAACGCTCGCCCTACGCCTCCCGCTTCCCCCGCGTCGACCAAGCTGCCAACATCATGGCGCTACTGCGGGATGCCGACCCTGCGCAGCGCCCGGCCATCCTGAGGGCGGTGAGCGGCGAGGCCCTGAAGGCGGAGATCGTCGATCAGTCCCCGGACGAGACCGGCCTGATCCGCGAGCCGCGGCTCGAAGCCCGCCTGTGCCGGGTGACCGGCGCGCCAGCCGACCGCGTCCAGGCCTTCACCGACGCCGCCATGCTGCACCGAGGCGTCGATCCGGCCGACGTCGCGAACCCGGAGCGCCGCGGACCCATCGGTCGACTGGCGGCTGCGACCTACCGGCTGCCGGATGGGCGGTTTTTGGTGGTTACGGCCATTGAGGCGCACCGTTCGCGGATGCCCTGGCTGCTGGGCCAGCCGCTTAGCCTGTGGGTGGCTGTCCTCGGTGTGGCCGTGACCGTCCTCGTCACCGTTGGGGCGCGGCACGAACTCGCACCGCTCCGGCGCCTGACGGAGGCGGTCTCCCGGTTCGACGGGCGCGCGCCCGGGCCTCCCCTCGCCGCGCGGGGCGCGCCGGAGATCCGGCGCCTCGCCCAGGCCGTCCAGGCCATGCAGGAGCGCATCGTCGGCCTGATGGGGGAGCGCTCGCTGCTGATCGGCGCCATCTCGCACGACCTCAAGACCTACCTGACGCGCATGCGCCTGCGGGCCGAGGGCGTTGCCGAGCCCGAGCGCCGGGTGCGGCTCATCGAGGATCTCGACGCGATGCGCGCGCTGATCGAGACCGCGCTCGGCTACGCCCGCGGCACCGCCGCCGAGGTCGGGCGCACGCCCGTGGACCTCGCCGACATCGTGGCGGTCGAGGTCGCCGAGCACGCCGCGCAGGGAGCCGCCATCACCCTGTCGGGCGAAGACGTGCGGGACGCGACCGTGGCCGGCGATGCGGTCGCCCTGCGCCGGGTCGTCGCCAACCTGATCGGCAACGCCGTCAAGTTCGGACGCGCGTCGGTCGCGGTCGCGGTCCGGCGCACGGGCACGGCCTGCCAGATCGTGGTCGAGGATGACGGGCCCGGCATCCCCGAGGCGGAGCGATCGGCGGTGTTCAGCCCGTACTACCGGGTCGAGCGATCCCGGAGCCGTCGAACCGGCGGGACCGGGCTGGGGCTCGCCATCGCCCGCCAGATCGCCGAGGCGCATGGCGGCACCATCGTGGCGGAAGCCGCCGCGCTCGGCGGCGCACGCCTCGTGGTGACCCTGCCGGCCCTCGCCTGAGCGCAGGCAACCGCACGCAAGCGCCTGTCACACAACGTTACGCCCCGGCGCGAACCCGTCACATCCGGGCAGAGCGCGCGGGCGAACCTTCGCTCGACCCGCCGCGGCGAGACCGCCGCCGGGACCCGGGACGGGACGGCATCGGGCCGGCTCGTCCGAGCAGAAGGAGTCCATCGATGCTGAAGGTTCTCGCCCCCGTCATGCTGCTGGCCGCCTGCGCGGTTCCCGCCTCGGCGCTGCCGCTGGTCCAGGACGCGGTGTCGACCGGGTCCGGCGGCGTGCCCATCATCCGGGTCTATGACGGCTGCGGCCCGTACGGCCATCGCGGCCCCTACGGCTACTGCCGCACGGGCGGCCAGTGGGGCGGGTATGTCCGCGGCGCCTCCTGCCCGGCCGGCTATCACATCGGTCCCTACGGCCGCCGCTGCTGGCCGAACTGACCTCCCCTGCCCCGAAACCCGACCCATCCGGCCGCGTGCCGGATGCCTATGGAGCGCGTCATGATCCGCAAGCTCGTCATGTCCCTCGCCCTCGTCTCGGGCGTGCTGCTCGCCGCGCCGGCCGCAGAGGCCCGGGATGGGTGCGGCCCCGGCTTCCACCGCGGCTTTTACGGCTGGTGCCGGCCCAATTGGCGGCCCTACTTCTACCGCCCCTTCGTCTATGCCCCGGCCTACCGGCGATTCGGCTACCACCGCTGGGGCGGCTACCGCTGGCATGCCGGCTATCACGTCCATTGGCGCCGCTTCGCCTGGCACGGCGGCGGTCGCCGCTGGGGCGGCTACCACCACGCCGGGTGGCATGGCGGGCGCGGCTGGGGCTGGCACCGGCGCTGGTGACCTCTGACCAAGCGGACCGGCCGATCCTTCAGGACGCCACGCTCTCGGCCGGTGCGGGACGGTCACGGACCGCCCTGCATCGCCGAAGGCCTGTCGGGTCCGCTCGATCCCGGCATGATGCGTGTCCGCGCGGACGCGGTTTTCGACCTGCAGGCGCTTTGGCGGAGCGATTCGCAGACCGGATCCAATTCGGACTGCGGTCGACCATCGGACTGCATGTGCCGTAGGCTGCCTCCCGGGACCAAGACCCGATCAGCTTGCCCCTGAGAAGGGCCGCTGTGGGTGGGATGCGGAAGTTGACCGACCGCTCGCAAGCGGACGTTCCGCCTGCGACCCAACCCGGTCATGCTGACGCCCCCCGAGGCTTCCCAAAAGCTGCCGTACAGCGCTGCCTCGAACGGTTGCGTCGCACTTCACGCCACCGTCGTGGCCACCGTACCCAAAGCTCGATGCATCAGAACGGTATCGAGCCACTCTCCAGAGAACGGACAGGATGCGGCCGCAAGCGCTTACGCTTGAATGGACACCAATCTGATACTCAGCGAGCTTGGGCGCGACTCGGCTCGCCGATGCGTATCCGTAGCGCCTCGCTCATCGGTAGATCCAGGTTTAGCCCCTTAGGTGGAATGGGATTGAGAAACCATTTTTCGTAGAGCCTCTTGAAGGCGCCGGAGGCCATCTCGGCTTTCAAGGTGCCGTCGACGAGCGCTTTGAACTCCGGATCGTCGCGCCTCAGCATGAGGCCGTACTCATCATCGGTCTGCGCCGCTGCCGGCAGGAATATGAGAGCCGCAGAGTCTGGTGCCGTCGACCTTGCGCCGGCAAGTAGGACCTCGTCCTCGTACCACGCTGCTGCACGTCCGGTGCGTAGCATCAGCAGCGACTCTGCATGGTCGCGCGCCTGGAGGATCGTCAATCCGAGCCCCTCGGCAGTGTTCTGCTTCTGCGCCAGAACCATGTTCAACGAGCCTTGCGTGATCACCACGGTGTGCCCGCGCAAGCCCTTCAAGTCGGCGATCCCCGACGTGTGCGTGGTCAGCCAGCGCGGCTGGCTGACGAAGGTTGCGATGGAGAAGGCGACCTGCTTCTGCCGCTCAGGTGTGTTCGTCGTGCTGCCGCACTCGATGTCGACCGTCCCGTTCTGGATGAGCGGGATTCGGTTCGAGGCATTCACTGCGACGTAGGCGACCTTCAATGCCGGCAGGTTGAGGTCGATCCTGATCCGCTCCGCGACTCCGGCGCATAGATCGAGAGCCATCCCCACAGGCTGCTGGTCGGTCCCGAGATAGGAGAACGGGATCGATGTCTCGCGGTAGCCCAGCGTGAGCGTGCCCGACGAACGGATCTTGTCTAGCGTCGGGCTGGCAGCCCGCACTGCGTCGAGGCCGGCGACAATCCCCGCGGCCGCGAGGGCCGCCATTAGAACACCCCTGCGCCCAGGCATCATGACTGCGTCTCCCGAAAACGAGCGGCAGATGACGGTTGTCGACGGTCAGGCCGCCTGTACGCCCGTGGTCTCGTGAAGGCTCTCCCTCAAGGCGGCCTCCAAGATATCGACGGCTTGGTCGATCTCGTCGGTCGAGACGGTCAGGGGCGGCGCGATGCGCCAGACCGAGCCACGTTCGGGGCGGCGGCGGATGTTCATGCTCAGGCCCTTCTCGAAGCACTTGCGCGTCGTGAGGGCCCCAAGGGCGTGCGCCGGCGAGCGCGATTCCCGGTCCGTCACCAATTCGACGCCGAGGAGAAGGCCAAGGCCACGCACGTCGCCGATCACGTCATAGCGCTGCTGCAGCCCCTCCAGGCGGCCACGAAGATAGGCACCCATCTCGTTGGCGCGCGCGACGAGGTTCTCACGCGCGATCACCTCCAATACGGCGAGACCCACCTCCGCAGTGAGCGGATCGGAGACGTGGCTGGTGTAGTAGGTGAAGTGCTTGGCGTGGATGTCTTCCTCAATCGCCGCGGTGGTGGACACCGCTGCGAGCGGCAGGCCGCCGCCCAGCGTCTTCGACATCGTCATGATGTCGGGCACGACGTCGAAGTACTCGGCCCCCGTTCGCGTGCCGATCCGACCGAAGGCGGTCTGCGCCTCGTCGAAGATCAGGAGCATACCGCGCGCGTCAGCGGCCTCCCGCAAGGCCTGCATGAAGGCGCGCGGCGGCACCAGCACGCCGCCCGCGCTGATCACCGGCTCGACAATGATCGCCGCGCCCTTGCCAGCCGACTGCATGTCGTAGAGCTTCAGGGCGAGATCGAGGTTGGCAAGCGCCGCCGCTTCCTCATCGAGGCCTGGGAAGTACGGCCGGTATGGGTTCGGCTCGGGGATCACGAACACGCCGGGTGCGGGCACGCCGTAGCCCTTGCGGTCGCTGGCCATCGACACGGAGCTCGCTCCGCCTGTGATGCCGTGCCAGGAGCCGCCGAGTGCCAAGACCTCGTAGCCGCCGGTGTACATCTTGGCCATGCGAAGGGCGACCTCAGTCGCCTCCGAGCCGGTGTTGATGAAGATCGTCTTGCTGAGATCGCCGGGCAGCCAGTCGTCGGCTAGCACCTGCGCAAGTTCGGCAACCGACTCCGGGATCATCCCGCTGAAGAAGTGGAACGCCTTCTCGCCAGCCCGGTGAACCGCCGCTACGATCGCGGGATGGTTGTGGCCGATCGTGGCGCACATCTGGCCGGATGTGAAATCGAGATACTCCCGTCCACTGCTGTCAGTGACGACGGTGCCCTTGGCCTTCGTGAACAGGTTCGGGAAAGCGTCCCCGCCGTAGCGCACCAGATGGTCCTCGGCTGCCTTGAGGAATGCGCTCATCGTCCGCTCCATCAGAGGATGCCAAGGTCAGTCTCGACTGGTGCGCCGCTCGTGAGGGGCGCCGCACCGGCATCGGCGTTGCGTGGTGTCGAGAGCAGGGGTAGTCCTGGGATGCCGATGAGCGCCAATTCAAAGAATTCACCGGGTGGTGAGGCAGGCTCATCACCCGGCCGGAGCCTGCCCCGGATGCCGCCTCTGCGAGCGCTGGCGGCGTTCAAGGCTGCCGCACAGCACGCCAGCTTCGCGAAAGGCGCGGCGGAACTCGGCGTGACCCCGTCGGCGATCAGCCACCAGATCCAGCAACTGGAGGACTTTCTTGGAGTGGTCCTGTTTCGCCGGCAGGCGGGTCGGGCCGTTCTGACCGCAGCTGGCAGAACCTACGCGGGCGAGATCGAGCAGGCATTTAGCGCCATCGCTGCGGCGACGGAACGGGTCGCCCCCCAATCCCAGCGCGAGCATCTCGTCGTAGCCTCGAGCCCGAGCTTTGCTGTCAAGTGGCTGCAGCCACGGATGCAGAGCTTCCTGCGGTCACATCCAGAGGCGCGCATCCGCATCTCCACCTTGTCGGAACGGGACGATATCGAGAGCGAGCGCTTCGACCTCGCGATCACCTACGGCCGACCGGCCCATACGGCGATGAGCATCGAGCCATTCCTGTTGGAGTGCCTGCGCCCGTTGTGCAGCCCTGAACTCGCCGCCTCGATAGGATTGCGAACACCGCGGGATCTGGCACGCACGACCCTGATCCATTCCGTCAACGCGCTGACCTGGGCAGACTATCTGCGTCGTGTCGGAGAGGCGGCCTTGCGCCCGCGCAACGAACTCTGGCTCGACCGCTCTCTGATGGCGGTTGAAGCGGCTGTATCCAGCCTGGGCGTAGTCTTGGAGAGCGAGGTTCTGGCGGCTGATGAACTGCGCGACGGCCGGCTTATCGCTCCCTTTGCCGAGCAGGGGTTTGCAGTAGAGACGACCTCATACTTCCTGATCCGACCGCTCGGCGTCAGCCGCGGATCGTTGGCCAGAGCGTTCGAGGCATGGTTGCTGGAGACGATAACGGCCGAGAATCTGGCGAAAGCGACGGCTGGCCAGCCTACAGGGCGTTCAGCGAAAACGTCGTAGATTCCGCGATCTGGGCGGTCGATCGGGGTTGGTCGCGAGAGCGGAGACGGCGTCCGCTTGGAGACCTTGTCGTGCGAAAGCGGACCGTGTTGAAACCACCCAACCCGGTCGTAGGTCTTTGCCTCATATAGCAGCCCGCAAGCGGACGCTCCCGACATCTGCAAAGGGTCGGAAGCCCCCACTCGTTCGACCAAGCCGATGAGGCTTCGCCCCTAGAACATGCCATTCCCGTTGGCCGAGGTCTCGGGCAGGACCTGCAGCACGTCCCAGTGCTCGACGATCTTGCCGTCGTCGTCGAGCCGGAAGATATCGATGGCCGCGTAGTCCCGGTCACCCGGCCAGTGCTGAAGGCAGTGCAGGATGACGAGGTCGCCTTCGGCCACCGCGCGCTTCACCTCGACCCGCTTGCCCGGCCACGCGCGCGCCATCCGCTCGAAATATGCGATGAAGCCGTCCTTGCCGGTCGCTACGTGCGGGTTGTGCTGGATGTACTCGGCGCCGACGTAACGCTCGACGGCCTCGCGCGGTCGGCACTCGTTGAACATCAGTTCGTAGAAGGCCGTCACGTTCGCCTTGTTGCGTGCGAGGTCAGCCATGCTGTCTCCGTATCGTCGGCGGGCCGCCCGATGCCCCTGGAACCTGAACGGCGCGCGTTCAAGAGAATTGCTCAGTACATTCCGGCACTGGCCGAGTCCGGGAACGGCCGGACACGTCATCGAGGCGGGCGTGGGCCGCGAGCGGCTCCGCGGCGCCAGCCGGCCGCGCACCGTCCGTAAGGAGCGCGGGCGACACGGATGCTGGCGGCGACCGGATCGGTCCTGTCGGCCCGATGGCGCCTCCCGGTGTCTGTCCGTCCCATTCAGCGAGCTTGGCGAAGGTCTTTGGCCGGCGCAACCCGGACCGGCAGGCCGGATTCCGGCGATGTCCGCCGGCCGGCCCGAGCCCGAGCATCGCGTCCGGCACAGGGTGGAGGACCGGCTCGGCCGCTCCGCACCAGGGGCGACGGCCGCATCGCGGGCCCTTCGTTGAGCTCGCGGGCCCGACGGCCTATGCATGGACCCCATGGAACTCCCAGTCTCTGCCCAACGACCCGTGGCGCCCCTCGCCTGCAAGCCGCCTGCCGGACAGGCGGCGCCGTTCCTGCCGATGAGCCGCGCCGAGATGGCGGCGCTCGGCTGGGACGCCTGCGACATCGTGCTGGTGACCGGCGACGCCTATGTGGATCATCCCAGCTTCGGCATGGCCATCATCGGCCGGCTGCTCGAGGCGCAGGGGTTCCGGGTCGGCATCATCGCGCAGCCCGACTGGCACTCGGCGGAGCCGTTCAAGGCCTTGGGCAAGCCGACCCTGTTCTTCGGCGTCACCGGCGGCAATCTCGATTCGATGGTGAACCGCTACACCGCGGACCGCCGCCTGCGCCACGACGACGCCTACACGGCCGGCGGGGAAGGCGGGCGGCGCCCGGACCGCTGCACCATCGTCTACACGCAACGCTGCCGCGAGGCGTACAAGGACGTGCCCGTCGTGCTGGGCGGCATCGAGGCGTCGCTGCGCCGCATCGCCCATTACGATTACTGGTCGGACAAGGTGCGCCGCTCGATCCTGGCGGACGCCAAGGCGGATCTGCTCCTCTACGGCAACGCGGAGCGGGCCGTCGTCGAGGTGGCGAACCGCCTTGCGGCCGGCGAGGCGCCGCACGAACTCGACTCGGTCCGGGGCGTCGCCCTGTTCCGGCGCGTGCCGGCCCACTACACCGAATTGCCCGCCGACGATCTCGATTCGGCCGACGAGGCCGCCGCCCGCCGCCCCGGCGAGACCGTGATCCGGCTCCCCGCCTACGACGAGGTCAAGGACGACAAGGAGGCCTATGCCCGCGCCTCGCGCGTGCTGCACCGGGAGGCCAATCCCGGCAATGCGCGCCCGCTCGTGCAGCGCCATGGCGACCGCGACCTCTGGCTGAACCCGCCGCCGATCCCGCTCTCCAGCGACGAGATGGATGCGGTCTACGACCTGCCCTATGCCCGCGCGCCGCATCCCTCCTACGGCGACGCGAAGATCCCCGCCTGGGACATGATCAAGTTCTCGGTGACGATCATGCGCGGCTGCTTCGGCGGCTGCACCTTCTGCTCCATCACCGAGCACGAGGGCCGCGTCATCCAGAACCGCTCGGAGGGCTCGATCCTGCGCGAGATCGAGCGGATCCGCGACAAGACGCCGGGCTTCACCGGCGTGATCTCGGATGTCGGCGGGCCGACCGCGAACATGTACCGGATGGCCTGCAAGGATCCGAAGATCGAGGCGGCGTGCCGGCTGCCGTCCTGCGTCTTCCCGGACATCTGCCCGAACCTGAACACCTCGCACGACGACCTGATCCGGCTCTATCGCAAGGTCCGCGAGGTGAAGGGCGTCAAGAAGGTGATGGTCGCCTCCGGTGTGCGCTACGACCTCGCGGTCCGGAGCCCCGAATATGTCAAGGAACTCGTGACCCATCACGTCGGCGGCCGGTTGAAGATCGCGCCCGAGCACACCGAGCGCGGGCCTCTCGACAAGATGATGAAGCCGGGCATCGGCACCTACGACCGCTTCAAGGAGATGTTCGACGCCGCTGCCAAGCAGGCCGGCAAGAAGTATTATCTGATCCCGTATTTCATCGCGGCTCATCCGGGCACGACCGACGAGGACATGATGCACCTCGCGCTCTGGCTCAAGAAGAACGACTATCGTGCCGACCAGGTGCAGACCTTCCTGCCCTCTCCGATGGCGACCGCGACGGCCATGTATCACACCGAGATCAACCCGTTGCGGGGCGTGCGGCGCGGCAGCAGCGAGCAGGTCGAGGCGATCAAGGGGCTGCGGCAGAGGCGGCTGCACAAGGCGTTCCTGCGCTACCACGACCCGGAGAACTGGCCCCTGCTGCGCGAGGCGCTGCGGGAGATGGGCCGCGCGGATCTCATCGGGCCGAGGCCGGACCAGCTCGTGCCGTTCTCGCAGCCGCCGGGAACGGGCTCGGGCAAGGCGGGAGACCGGCCGCGCCCCATGCGCCACCCGGGCGCGCCGCGCTTCACCACGAAAGGCGTGCCGCTGAGGAAGTGAGGCTGTCGCGCGTCCGTCGCGGAGCCAGATCCTCGCATCGCCAGCGTTCCGCCTGTCGGACGCGGCCCCGTGAGCGACCCGCCTTCCTTATCGGTGGCTTATGAGAATTGCCAAATATTCCATTCCGTCCATCCGATGATCTGGCAAGTCAGCGACGGCATTTGTCCAGATCTGCTCCAATCTTACCCTGAATGCATCGCGCCTCTTCCAGTCAGCATGTCTTCCTGTTAGCTGACGGATCAATACATTCTGGCGCTCCCAGGACGCGCGTGCCGCATCTCGCGGCCGGCGGGGGTGGCCGCGGGCCGTGAGGTGCGCGTGGGCGGGAACAGGCGCGGTCGATCCTGCGATCGGAGTCGCGAACCGATTGCGAGCCGACGCGTCGGCCCATCGAGAGCTCTGCTGATCCTTCTGGTGATCTGCGCATCGGCATTCGTCGTCGGACGGCCGAGCGATGGACGCGCGCAGAGCGTGGAGGACGGATCCGATGCCGGCATCGGTCCGGCCGGCACGCGGACGATTCTCGATCTGGTCGGCCGTCATCTGAAGAGCCCCGACGCGAAGGTCTCGGACCTCCGCCGAAGCGACGGTGCGGCGATCTGCGGCTCGGTCGACGTGAAGAACCGCGAGGGGCTGTATACCGGCCCGCGCGGCTTCGTGGTCGATCTGGTCAGCGGCTCCTTCGACCGCGTCCCGGACGGGCCGGAGCTTCTCAGCGCCAGGCGCGGCAGCGACTACGAGGTGCTGGAGCGGCAGCGGCAACGCTATTTCAGACTGTGCCTGAATTAGAGACCAACACGGCGGCAGCACACGCACGACCAATTCCTTCCGCGGGTCGATATGCGATCGCAAACCACGAATGGGCCGCAGCCGCTGCGTTTTATGCGGCTCGATTCAGATTGAAGATCAGAAGCTCACCCGAGTATCGAGGAAAGACATGCGGATCATATCTCTTGCTCTTGCCGTGCTTCTGGCAGCATTTCCATCGGCACCTTTCGCGGCGACCAAGCTCAAGATGGATGACAAGGCCAGTCTTTGGCCGAGGGCCGACCGGAGCGCGAAGATGGACTTCACCCAGCGCATGGGCAAGGCCATGACGCAGCTGTCGCCAGACCTCACGAATGAGTACTTTCTGCGCTGCCTGGAAGAGACGGCCAATATCGGCGACACCAAGGACCTGACCCTCGGCGATCTCGTCAAGACCTGCATCTCCATGCGTGTCGGACAATCATCCGAATGAGCGGGATCCGAACGAAAGCCGACAGGCGTCGCATCCCGCTCCTGCCAACGCTCGCACTGGCCGCCAGCGTCCTCCTTCCATCGGGTGCGCCTTCGCGAGCCCAGGCGATCGTGGACGGATCCGAGAGGGTCCTGCATCCGGAGCAGACGCGCGACCTCACGGCCCGGCTCGCTCAGCATCTGCGGAGTCCCGATCCGCGCATCGCCAACCTGCACCTGGGACGGGCCGGCGCCCTGTGCGGGACCGTCGAGATCCGAAACCGCATGGGCGACTTTACCGGGCCGAGGCCCTTCGTCGCCGACCTCTCGGATGGCTTCGTCGGCCGGTTGCCGGAGGGACCCGAACGGCGGAATCCGGCCAGTGTCGCCGACTATCGCGCCATGGAGCGTGCCACGGCGCTCTTCGCAGCCAATTGCACGCACTGATCCAGTTTTGGGATCGACGCAGCCTTCGAGGGACGACCGATCTTGGCCTACGGCTTGACGATCACGCCCGAGGGCCGACGATCGACAGCAGCCGAGCGCACGTCGTCGTTCAGGCTCAGCCTCTCCCCGGGACTGCGTTCGCCTTCCCGCCGCGCCAACACACGCTGAAGGCGATGGTGGCCGGCGCGTCGGGCAGCCGGCGGCCGGCCAAATCAGCTCTCGTCGGCGACGGCCTCGTTCTCGTCGGCCTCGGGATCGACCACGATGACCTCACCCCGCAGGTAGCGGGCCTGGACCTCGGCCACGCGTCGGGCCGCCTGTGCGTGACGGCCAGAGACGGAGCTATCCGGATCGAGGGCGCTGCCCCGCTTGGCCGCGAGCAGAGCCGGGTCGCCCCACCGGTCGAGCAGGATCTGGAAAGCCTCGTAGCGGGCGGCATCGAAGGCGATCCGCCGGCCCATCATGTCCTTGTACGGATGGGCCGGATGGAGGCCGGCGCAGGGCACCCAGCCCGCCGGGATCGGGGTCGTCGCCGCGTGCGTGCGGCCGCTCCGCAGGAGCTTCGGGAGGACGTGGGTGTGTGGGCCCTCGGGGCTTGTGCCGCCCGGCCCCGGGATCGGGGCGTAGACCTCGACGCGACCGAGCCGGGCGAGGAACACGCGGTGCGGGCTCAACGCGACGAGCTGCCGCCCGATCGGGTTGGCCGGGTCGAACAGGGGCTGCCCCACGCCCGACCGAAGACAGGCGATGGCCTCGGGGTCGCTCGTGCGCAGGCAGGCATCCACCGCGAGCAGGTCGAGGCCGAGGTCGAACAGGATGGCGTCGCGGTCCTGTTCACGGGCCGCATCCCGGTCGGGGCCGAGCTCCGTCACCACGCTCCGCCGGCTCATGGCGCAGGCCGTCTCCGGCAGGCACAGGGCGATGGCGTGGTTCCAGCCGGACGCGACCGAGGTCTCGTAGGCCACCGGGCGCAGGTCGGGGCAAGCCGTCAGGGCGATGGCGCCGCGGGCGGTGGCCAGCCCCAAGCGGTCGTCCGGCAGGGCTGAGACCGCTTCGTCCGGGTCCCGCATGAACTCGGCGATGGCGCCGAAGCTGCCGAGGCTCCAAGCAGAGCCCGGATCGGCCAGGGCTTCGCGCAGCAGCGCGGTGACCGCCTCGGCGTCACGTGATGGCGTCATCGCTGTCCTCCAAGCTTCCGGACCGCCCCCAGGGCAGGATGTATCGGGTTCCGTCCGCGGCGCAGGCGCGCTCCACCGTCACGCCGAACACGCGGGCGAGCAAGGCATCGGTCAGCGCGTCCTCCGGCCGCCCGTCCGCGACGAGCCGTCCCCCGGCGAGGACGACGATACGGTCACAGAACCGGGCCGCGAGGGCGAGGTCGTGCAGGACGGCGACCACGCCGGCCCCGTCGCGCGAGACGGCGCGCAGCAGCGCCATGGCGTCGAGCTGGTGAGCCGGGTCGAGCGCCGTGACCGGCTCGTCGGCGAGGAGCCACTCCGCCCCGACGGCGAGGGCCCGGGCGAGCAGCGCACGCATGCGCTCGCCCGAGGACAGGGTCGGCTCCGTCCTGTCGGCGAGGTGCCCGATATCGGTGCGCGCCATCGCTCGGGCGATCGCGGCCTCGTCGGCGCCCGAAAGGCCCGCGAAGGCGCGGCGGTGCGGCAGCCGGCCGAGCGCCACGATCTCGCGCACCGTCATGGGCCAGCCGATGCCGGCGCCCTGGAAGAGGGCCGCGATGCGGCGGGCCCGCGCGTCGCGGCTCATGCCGGAGAGCGCGTGGCCGTCGAGCGTGACGCGGCCCTGCCTCGGCGCGACCAGGGCGGCCAGGATCCGCAGGAGCGTGGTCTTGCCGGCGCCGTTCGGGCCGACGAGCCCGACGAAATGTCCGCGCTCCAGGGTGAGGCCGATATCCGACAGGATCGTCCGACCCTCCAGCACCACCCGGACATCGTGTGCGGCGAGGCTCATGCCCGCCCTCCGCGATTGCGCAGCAGGAGCGCGATCAGGAACGGCGCCCCGACCAGCGCGGTCACCACGCCGAGCTTGAGCTCGGGCCGGGTGGCGAGCAAGCGAACGCCGAGATCCGCTGCGAGCACCAGCACCGCACCCGCCAGGCCGCTCGGCAGCAGGTTCGCGCCGGGACGCGCTCCGACGAGCGGCCGCATCAGGTGCGGCACCACGAGGCCGACGAAACCGATGGCGCCGGAGACCGCGACCCCGCTGCCGACCGCGAGCGCCGCACCGGTCACGAGACGCACCCGCACCGAGACGAGACCGACTCCGAGGCTCGCGGCGGTGTCCTCGCCCAGGGTCAGCGCGTCGAGAGCAGGCGCGATCGAGAGCATCAGGCCCCAGCCGACGAGCATCAGCGGCAGGCAGAGCAGGACGTGGTCCAGGCTGCGGTCACTGAGCGAGCCCATCAGCCAGAACACGATCTCCAGGGCCGCGTAGGGGTTCGGCGACAGGTTGAGCGCGAGCGCGGTCAGGGCACCGGCGAGGCTCGACAGGCCGATTCCGGCCAGGATCAGACCGAGCGTGCTGCTGCCGCGGGCGGCGAGCGCGTTGAGAAGCAGCGCCGCCACGCCCGCCCCGGCGATGCCGCCGAGCGGCAGGGCGAGGCTCAAGGACGCGGCGAGGCCGCCGTAGAACACGATCACGGCGCCCAAGGCGGCAGCCGAGGAGATGCCGAGGATGCCGGGATCGGCGAGCGGGTTGCGCAGGTAGCCCTGCATTGCCGCGCCGGTCAGGCCGAGGCTGAACCCGACGAGGCCGCCGAGGAGCGCCCGTGGGACGCGCAGCTCCCACAGCACCAGGGCCGGCAGCGTGGTCCGGCCCGCGACGAGGTCCGCGGCGGCGGCCGGCACGTCGACGGGCGCGTAGCCGATGGCGACCGAGGCGAGCATCAGGGCGAGGACGATGAGGGCGAGCAGGGCGATGACCACCCGGCGGGCGCGCATTGTGCCGAGGCGCCGCGCGGCAGAGGGGGCGAGGGTCGTGACGGGCGCGTTCATCACCGGGCGGCCCGCGCGTTCGCCGCTGCCGCCAGCCGCGCCACAACTTCGGCGATCTGGGGCCCCGGACAGGTCCAGAAGCGGTTCGGGATGGCGACCGTCCGGTGGGCGCGCGCGAGCGCCCGGAAGACGGGATGGTGCAGCAGCGTGTCGGCGAGCGAGGGCAGGCCCGGCGCACCCGCGTCGACCACGATGAGGTCCGCATCCGCCAGCGCCGCGGCTTCGAGCGGCACCTGCCCGAAGCGGTCGCGCCCGATCTCGGCCGCCACGTTGACGAGGCCGGCGGCGCGGATGAGCGCGTCGCCGAGGCCGCCGGGCGCGACGGTGAAGGCGTTCGGACGCATGACGAGGACCCGCAGGGGCCGGCGGGACGGCGTGATGGCGGCGAGCCTGGCATCGAGCGCCGCAACCATCGCCTCCCCCCGCTCAGGGTGGCCCAAGGCCGCCGCCACCTGCCGCACTTGCGCGCGCACGCCGTCGAGATCCGCCGGCACGCCGAGTTCGAGCACGGGCGCGCCGACGCGCTTGAGCATGCCCACCGTCGCGCGCGTGGTGAAGGCGCCCGCAATGACGAGGTCGGGCCGCAGCGCGACCACCTCCTCCGTGAGGCCGCGCGTCACCGGCAGGCCATCGGCCTCGGCCGCGACCGTCGAGCCGCGCGGATCCCGGGCGAGATCGGTGACCGCCAGAACCTGATCGCGGTCGGCCAGCCGCAGGACGAGCTCGTCCGCGCACAGGTTCATCGAGACCACCCGCACGGGCGCTCCCGCCGCGCCGGCGGCGTGAGCCGCGGGCGCGGCGGCCAGACAGGCCGAGAGGAGAAGCGCGCCGCGCCCGGGCATCGTCACCTCAGAACGCGGTCAGGCGCACGCCGCCATAGACCGCCAGTCCCGGGCCGAGAAACCCGGTCGGGTTCTCGTAGCGCCGATCGAACAGGTTATCGATCCGGCCGAACACGCTCACGCTCTCCGAGACGTCGTAGGTGACCGCGAGATTGACCAGCGTGAAGCCCGGGTTCTTCAGGCGCGGCACCGAGAAGTCGCGGTTGCCGTCCACGAAATGTCCCAGCACGATCACCGTTCCGCTGACGGTCAGGCCGGGAAGTGGCGTCCAGAGAGCCGTGGCGCTGCCCTTGTGGCGCGGACGGCGCAGCAATTCCTGATTGGTGATCTCGTTCTTCGTGACCGTGTTGGTGTAGTCGATCCGCCCCGACAGGGTGTCCGTGAGACGCACCGAGACGAACGCCTCCGCGCCGTAGGAGACCGCTCTGCCGACGTTCTCGTTGGAGGTGAAGCTCGCATTGGTGTTGATGAGGTTGGTGAAGTCGTTGTGATAGTAGGTCGCCCCGACGAGCACGCGCTCGCCGAGCGGCTGTTCGAAGCCGGCATCGTAGCCGAGGCTCTCCTCGGGCTTCAGGTTCGGATTCGCGAAGAAGTTGAACGCCGGAAAGCTCTGATAGAGCTGGCTCAAGGTCGGAGCCTTGAAGCCGCTGCCGACGCTGCCTTTGATCCGCGTCTCGGTGAAGGGCAGGATGTAGCTCGGCGCGACCCGGAAGGTGGTGGCCGGGCCGAACTGGTCGTTCTCGTCGTGACGGATGTTGGCGACGAGGAAGGCCCGGTCGAAGGGGGTCAGTTGCGCCTCGCCGTAGCCGGCCGTGTTGCCGTTGCGCGCCCTCAGGAAGGCTGGAACCGAGCCCGGAGAGGTCGTGAACAGGCTCTCCTCGTCGCGCTGCGCGCCGAACAGCAGCAGGTTTCCGGGCGAGAGCAGGTAGTCGCCGCGGTATTCGTAGCGCGTGCGCTCACCGAGCCCCGTCGTCGCGTCCGGCGTGGCGAGGGGATCGAGCGGACCCTGCTGGCGATTGAACAAATTCGAATAGTTGATGGCGAAGACGTTGTGGAAGCCGGGCAACGGCGTCCACTCGGCCTCGTTGCGCGTGAAGATCTGCTGCACGTCCGCGGCACTGCGGAACGCGGCCGGCAGGGCCGGAAAGGTGCTGAAATCGTCGCCCGTGAAGAGCAGGCGTGAATTGATGAATCGCGTGATCGCGTTGAGACGGAACGCCTCGGTGAACTGGTAGCCGAACCGCGCCGAGACCGTCTCGTTGTCGTAGAAGTTCGGGTGGATCGGACGGCCGAACGGCACGAGCTGGGGCGGCGTCACCGGCGTGGCGGCGGCCCGGACATGCTGCACGGAGACAGAGTAATCGAAGCCGTTCTCGGATCCGCTGATGCGGCCGGATTGATTGAAGGTGCCGTAGGAGCCGCCCTCGATCCGGGCCGTGGCGCGGGCGGGCCCCTCGCCGCGTTTCGTTGTGAAGGAGATCACGCCGCCGATGGCATCCGAGCCGTAGAGGCCGCTCTGCGGACCGCGGAGCACTTCGATGCGGGAGAGATCCTCCGTGAGAAGCTGCCCGAAATCGAACGATCCATTGCCGTTGGACGGGTCCGTCGCGTCGATGCCGTCGATCAGCACCTTGACGTGGTTGGAGTTCGAGCCGCGGATGAAGACGGAGGTCTGGCCGCCCGGTCCACCGCTCTGGACCACGTTGAGACCGGGCACCTGCTGCAGGGCATCCGGCGCCGTCCTGCGCTGCTGGGCTTCCAGCAGGTCGGCCGTCAGAACGGAGACGCTGGAACCCGTCTGCACCGTCGGTATCGGCACGCCGGTGGCCGAGACCGAGATCTCGGAGAGTGAGACGGCGTCCTCGCCGCCTCGTGGGGCATTGGCGAAGGGCGCGGCGACCTGCTGCGCATGGGCGGCGGCTGGCGCGAGCAGGGCCGACCCGGCACAGGACAGCAGACATGCGGTCCGGCGGATGAATCTGTTGGACTGGGACACGGGAGGCGAGCCTCGGGCGACGGCAGTGGCACGTCACCGCGAACGAGGCCGAGTGGGCCGCATCCTCGCAGGATCAGCGACCGCCTCGACAACCCATCGGTGCACCCCGCCCGACGCGCCTCGCGTGTGACCACGGCTGACGGCAGGTCTCCTGGCTCGCGGGTCGCTGCCCTCGCACCGTCTTCCCGGGCTGGAGCCCAGTGACATGGTGGTGGAGGGCTCGCCGCTCACAGTTGCGGGGGCAGCCGCGGATTCGGCTCGCGCCTCACCGCATTCCCTTTCTCGTCCCCGAAGGGAACCGTCATGACAATCGTCTCATCGCGGCCAAGCCGGGTCAATCGCGTGTCTGTCGGATGCGATACCCTGTTGCTTCACCGCCGCACTGGGCGCAGCGCGGGAGCGGGTTCATCGATGGACTGACAGCGTCGATCGTCTCCACAAACATCTTCCGCGGGCTGTGAACGAAAGACGTCCGTGCGTATCGGCCGCCGAAGCCCCGGCAGCGGTCAGGCGATCTCGGTCGTCGGATCTCGCCAGCCCGGCCGTCCTTTCCATCCTTGAGGCGCCGCCTGTGGGATGCGGCGGATCGGTTCTCGAGTGTTGCCCTTGGGTAACGGACTGTTTCGGACGGCTGGCTACAAGGCGGGCGACGGTTCCCCACGGGATGAAATGGGAACGCGGTGCGTCCAGGACGCGTCCTGGGCAATGCCGCGGCTGCCCCCGCAACTGTGAGCGGCGAGCCTTCCGCCACCTGTGTCACTGGATGAGCCTCATCCGGGAAGACGGCGAGAAGGCAGCGACCCGCGAGCCAGGAGACCTGCCGTCAGCCGTGGTCACACGCGAAACGCGTCGGGCGGGGTGTCCTGACGGGTGCGGAGGTGCCGTCATTCCCGCGTAGGAAGACGGCAGCCCTCGGCTTCGTTCGCGGTGACGTGCCACTGCCGTTGCCCCGAGGCTGCTCGTCCCCGTGCCGATCTCACATCGTTCCAAAGTCCTGGCGCCGCTGGTGTCATCCTGCCTGCTGGCATCCTCCGCGCAGGCCCAGGTCGCCCGCACGCACGAGGTTTCGGTGGTCCTCGACCCGCTCACCGTCGAGGGCCGATTCACCGCGACGCCTACCTATCGGGTCGAGGACCTCTATAGCGGCACCAAGACCGTGACGCCGCGGCGGGACGTGCCGCAGCAGGTCGACGTCGTCCCCCAGGAAGTCCTGCGCGATACCGCGGCCACCCGCGTCGAGCGCGCCCTCGACTACGTGCCGGGCGTCGGCAAGCAGAACGACTTCGGCGCCCAGAACCTCGCTCTCTACGCGGTGCGCGGCTTCGCCACCCAGGACATCTTCCTGAACGGCTTCAACATCGCTCGCGGCTACAACGGCGCGCCCGACACGCAGAACGTCCAGTCCATCGAGGTGCTGAAAGGCCCGAGCGGGGCGCTCTACGGCCGCAGCGATCCGGGCGGCACGGTCAACATCCTCACCAAGCAGCCCGTCGCGTTGCCCTTCGTGGAGATGGGCACCCTGTTCGGCAGCTTCGGCACGGCCCGGACCACGCTCGATGCCGGCGGCCCCGTGAGCGAGGACGGCAGCGTCCTCTACCGCTTCAACGGTGCCCTCGCCCGCCAGGACAGCTTTCGCGATCATGTCGATGGCGACCGTGTGCTGGCCGCGCCCGTGGTGCGCTGGCAGATCAGCCCCGACACCGCGCTGACGGTCGAGGCGCAGTACCTGCGCAACCGCCAGACCTTCGATCGCGGCACCGTCGCGGTGAACAACCGCCTCGGCCTCGTCCCGCGCTCGCGCTTCTTCGGCGAGCCGGGCGACGACTCGGTGTCGGAGAGCGGGCTCGTGCAGCTGCGGCTGGAGCACGCCTTCAACACCGATTGGCACCTTCGGGTCGCCGGTCACGTCAACACGGGGAGCCTGACCGGCCTGCAGACCGGTGCCACCGGCCTGCTCGACGATGGCCGGACCCTGCTCCGCGAGTTCCGCCGCCATGATTTCACCTGGGGCGTGGCCATCGCCCAGGCCGAGCTTGTCGGGCGCTTCGACACCGGCCCGTTCGCACACACGCTGCTGCTTGGCCTGGAGCACGAGCGCACCAACAGCACCGAGACCCTGCTGCGCTCGACCCCGCGGCTGGACCCCTTCGCGCTCGACCTCTTCAACCCTGTCTACGGCCAGCCCAAGCCGCCGTTCACGCGCTCCTACAGCGCCAGCGAGAATGTCGGGAACACGGCCGTGTACCTGCAGGACCAGATTGCGCTGAGCCCGGAGTGGAAGCTCCTCCTCGGCAACCGCACCGACTTCTACAACCAGACCTTCCGTGACAAGGTCGGCGGCGAGCGCACGGAGCAGGACCGCACCGGCTTCTCGCCGCGCGCGGGCCTCGTCTACCAGCCGCTCTCCTTCCTCTCGCTCTACGGGAACGTGGCCGCCTCCTTCCGCCCGAATACCGGCTTCGACAGCGCGGCGCGCCCCTTCGCACCGGAGACGGGCTTCGGTTACGAGGTCGGGGTCAAGCTCGACCTCCTCGCCGGGCTCAGCGTGACCGGCGCAGCCTTCCATATCGAGAAGGAGAACGTCCTCACCACCGACCCGAAGGATTTCTTCTTCCAGATCGCCGCCGGCGCCGTGCGCAGCCAGGGCTTCGACCTGAGCGTCGTCGGGCAGGTGACGCCCGAGTTCCGGGTAATCGGCGGCTACGCCTTCATCGATGCCGCGGTGACGCGCGACGAGGTTCTGCGCGTCGGCTCGCCCCTCCTCAACATCCCGCGCCACTCGGGCAGCCTGCTCGGCGTCTACGAGGTCCAGTCCGGCGACTGGAAGGGCTTCGGGATCGGCGGCGGCGTCAGGGCCGTCGGCGCGCGCCTGGGAGATAGCGGGAACGAACGGTTCCGGCTGCCGGGCTACGTTCTCGCCGACGCGCTCATCTATTACCGCTACGAGAATCTGCGCGTCGGCCTGAACGTCGATAACATCTTCGACACGACCTATTACGAGCGCTCCTACAACGCGTTCTGGGTCGGCGTCGGCGAGCCCCGGCGCGTGACCATCAGCATGACGGCGCGCTTCTGATGGGCGGGCATCCAGCGACGCCTGCGGCGTCGGCAGGCGCGCCGGCCGCCTCCGGACGCATCGGTTCCATCGATGCGCTCCGCGGCCTGGTGATGGTGCTGATGCTCGTCGACCACGTGCGGGAGTTCTTCTACCTGCACGCGCAGGTGCGGGACCCGATGGACCTTGCCGCGACGCCGACGGACTTGGTCCTGACGCGTGCGGCCTCGCATCTCTGCGCGCCGGTCTTCATCCTGCTTACCGGCCTCTCGGCGAGCCTCTACGGGCAGCGGCACGGCAAACGCGAGGCCGCCGCGTTCCTGCTCAAGCGCGGGCTCCTCCTGATCCTCCTGGAGGCGACGCTCGTGAACCTCGCCTGGACCCGCAGCCTGTTCCCGCCGATCCTCTACCTGCAGGTGATCTGGGCGATCGGGCTCAGCATGGTGGCTCTCGCCGGCCTGCTCGCCCTGCCGCGCACGCTCCTCGCGGGCCTCGCCCTGCTGATCATGCTCGGACACAACCTGCTCGACGGTCTGGTCCTGCACACCGGCGAGCCCGGCTACGTCCTGTGGTCGATCCTGCACCAGCGCGGGATGATCGGCCTGCCCTGGGGCGGCGTCGCGCGCACCTCCTACCCGGTCCTGCCCTGGATCGGCGTGATCGCGGCCGGCTACGTGCTCGGATCGCTCTTCAGCGACGGCGTCCGGCCCGAGCGGCGTCAACGCAGCCTCGCGGCGCTCGGACTCAGCGCCCTCTGCGCATTCCTGATCCTGCGCGCCGTGAACGGCTACGGCGAGCCGGTGCCGTGGCAGCCCGGCCTCGGACCGCTCGCCACGATGCTGTCCTTCATCAACCTGACCAAGTACCCGCCCTCAGCCGACTTCCTGCTGCTGACGCTCGGGCTCGGCCTCTGCCTGCTCGCGCTGTTCGAACGCGTGCCGGCCCGCATGCTCGTCTGGCTGCGCGTGTTCGGCGGCGCGCCGATGTTCTTCTACCTGCTCCATCTCGCGCTCCTGCGCCTTCTGCACGACGGAGCCCAGGCGTTCGGCCTGGCCGGAGCCTCGGGCCGGATCGAGGCGGGCTCGCCGGCCGATCTCTGGTTGATCGCGGCCGGTTTGAGCATGCCTCTCTGGCTGGCATGCCGCTGGATGGTCGCGCTGAAGCGTCGAACGCCCGCGCCCGTCTTGCGCTACCTCTGAGTGTCGATTCCTCCAGCGCACTCTTCTGGAGAATCGGGCGGGAGCAGAGATTCGGCGCGGGCGCCGGGACTGTCGGCATCGGCTCGCTTCGACACCGTCTCCGGAAGCGCGCCAAGCCTCCGCCTGAACCGCCAGCCAAGCCTGGAGCGGCCGTTCCGCTTCCGGCCAGTGCGGCCGCCATGGCGAGACCGCCCTGCATTCGGTCGGCGGAATCGGATTTCGCGAAAGGACCGGCGGGCGCAGCCGGATTGCGCATTCCGGCCGATTTTGCGGAAAGAAAGAGAAATCCGTGCGCCGAGTTCGGGCCAGTCTCTTCGGGCAATCCGAGACCGCTTGGTCGGGAACCCCGATGACGACACTCGCCCAGCCGAACCGCGCCCGCGCCGCGGACCTCTTCGCCGCGCTGCCTCGCTCGGCGAGCGGCACCCCTGCCGCCTATCTGGACGCCGCGCGCCGGACCCTGGAAGCACTGATGCGGCGGCCCGATCTGCTCGACGGCTTGACGCTCGAGCGGCGCCCCGGCGGCTATGCGCGCAACCTGCTGTTCGGTCAGGGCCAGATCAGCGTCTGGGCCATGGTCTGGAGCCCGGGCGCGCGGACCTCGGTGCACGATCACCACTGCTCATGCTGCTTCGGCGTCTGGAAGGGTGCGATCCAGGAGGTCTGGTTTCGCCCGATCAATGCACACGAGGCCGTCGCGACCGCCGAGGCGACGCGCGAGCGCGGCTATGTCGCCTGCATGATGCCGACGGGCCCGAACCTGCACCAGATCGCCAATCCGGGCTCGGAAGAAGCGATCTCGATCCACGTCTACGGCTTCGACCATGCGGTTCATGCCTCCTCGGTCCGCACCGAGTACCGGATGGCCGCAGTCTGAGGGCCGCCCAGCCAGCTCACTTCATGTAGATCGTCGGCACCGCCGTGGTGAACTTCATCTCCTCCATGGCGATCGAGGCCGACAGGTTGGAGAATTCCAGCCGCGCGATCAGGCGCTGGTAGACCGCGTCGTAGGTCTCGATATCCGGCACGACGATGCGCAGCAGGTAGTCGATCTCGCCGGTGAGGCGCCAGGCCTCGACGATCTCCGGAAACCCCTCGACGACCCGGCGGAAGGCCTCGGACCACTCGGCCGCGTGCCGCGCCGCCTTGACGGCGACGAAGACGGTCGTCGGGACATTGACCTTGCGCCGGTCCACCAGCGCGACGCGTCGCGTGATGACGCCGCTCGCCTCCAGCTTCCGGATCCGCCGCCAGCACGGGGCCGGACTCAGGCCCACACGCTCCGCGATCGCCGCGACAGGAAGGGTCGCGTCCTGCTGCAGCACATCCAGGATCCTGCGATCCACCCCGTCGATCACGTCCATATCCCCTCTCCCGACCGCCGCTCCCGGCCCACGGCCCGGACCCTTTTCTGCTGCCTATCGAAGATCACGGCTGCGCGCATAACGGGCAGGACGTGCGCGGATCACGACCAGCAAGACGGAAGATATCTCCCACCCGCCCAGCGTATCGGAGAGATAAATGCCTGGGATCGCGCACAAAAAGACATAGGATCCTATTTATCGCCCCACTGCCGTGATCTATAAAAATCGCGCTGAGCCGCCCACCAGGAGCGGTGAGCGAACCAAGTTCCGTGCCGCTCAGGCCTCCCCGGAGCCCGGGCGGTTCGGTGGATCCGAGGACGCAACCGCGACGAATCTGGCACGGCTCGTGCTGGTGAGCTGCTCACACAGCATGGTGAAAACCTCAATAGAGGAGCGCGATCCCATGGTCAGGAGCGATGGTCACTCGGCAGGCAGGCCCACCCTCGGCACAGTCGTGGCGGTCCCCGACGCGACGCTGAAGGGCAACCAAGCCTACGACATCCTGCGGCGGGAGATCGTCTCCTGCCGCCTGCTGCCCGGGACCCGCTTCACGGAAGCCGAGGTCATGGAGCGGTTCGAGCTCGGCAAGGCGAGCTGCCGGATCGCCCTGCAGCGCCTGACCCAGGACGGATTCGTGACCTCGATGCCGCGACACGGCTACCGGATCGTGCCCGTCACCGTGAAGGATGTCGACGAGGTCTTCTCGCTGCGTGTGGAGCTGGAGCCTCTGGCCGCCCGGGGCGCCGCCGGCCGCGTGAACCGCGCCCAGCTCGAGCGCCTGGAGCAGGCCTGCCGCCGACGCATCACGGTCGATGTCGGCAATCAGATCGATTTCTTTCTGGAGGCCAACCGCAGCTTCCACATGGCGATCGCGGTCGCGGCGGGGAACCAGCGCCTGTGCCGGATGCTGTCCGGGCTCCTCGACGAGATGACCCGGCTCGTCGCCCTCGGCTTCGGCGTGCAGGGCGTGCGGCCGAACATCGAGCACGACCACACCGCGCTGATCGAGCATCTGGTCGCGGGCGACGCCGAGAGCGCGGCCCTGGTGGCGCGCCGGCACGTCGAGACCTTCCGGGAGATGACCATGGAGAAGGTCATCGCGAGCCTGCGCGATGCCGCGGTGGTGCCGGTCGGCCTGATCCGCCGCGAGGGAGGCGACCGGTGAACGCGGTCGAGCTCGATCGGGTCAGCAAATGGTTCGGCCGGCGCGACGGCGCGCCCCTCCACGTGCTCGATGCGATCGAGATCGCGATCCCGGAGCACGCCATCGTCGCGATCCTCGGCTCGTCGGGCTGCGGCAAGAGCACGCTGCTCAACATGATCGCGGGTCTCGTCGAGCCGGATGACGGCGCCGTGCTCCTCAACGGCATCCCGTCCCATGCCTTCCGGGACTGGCGGTCGATGACCTACATGTTCCAGGAAGACAGGCTCCTGCCCTGGCGCACGGCCGCCCAGAACGTGTCCTTCGGTCTCGAAGCCGGAAGCCTCGGCCGGATCGAGCGGGAGCGCAGGGTCGAGGAGACCCTCTCCCTCGTCGGGCTCGCGGGCTTCCGGGATGCCTATCCGCACGAATTGTCCGGCGGCATGCGCAGCCGCGTGGCGCTCGCGCGCAGCCTCGTCACCGAACCGAAGATCCTGCTGCTCGACGAGCCCTTCTCCAAGCTCGACCCCGCCATCCGCGCGCAGATGCACGCCGAGCTTCTGCGCATCGCCGAGTTGCGGGCAATGACCCTGGTCTTCGTCACCCACGACGTGGAGGAGGCGGTGGTGCTCGCTAACCGCGTGGTGGTCCTGCACCCGCGGCCCGGCCGGATCGCGGAGATCTGTGACATCGCGCTGCCCTATCCGCGCGATCCCCTGTCCGAGGCGGTGACCGAAGCGGTGCGTCGCCTCCGGATCAGCCTGTCGTCCGCGAGGGGCTGATGCTGGTGCGAACGCCCGCGACCCTGATCCATGAGCCGCGGCGGCCGGCCGTCTGGCGGGGCCGTGCCGGCATCGTGGTGCAGCGGCTCGCCCTCCTCGCCCTGGCGCTTGCCGTCTGGCAGCTCGGCGCGCTCCACGCGCCGAGCTTCGTCCTGCCGAGCCCGGCCCGGGTCTGGTCCGCCTGGACCGGTCTCGTGGCCCAGCCGAGCTTCGGCCGGGACCTCGGCATCACCCTCGGGCGCATCGGCGCGGGCTTCCTGCTCGCCGCCCTCGTCGGCCTGCCGCTCGGCATCATACTTGGCGCGAGCCGGAGGCTCGGGAGCTTCTTCGAGCCGACCCTGACGGTGATCAACACCGTCTCCTCCTCGATCTGGGCGATCTTCGCCCTGATCTGGTTCGGTCTGTCCAACTGGACGACGATCTTCGTGGTCTTCATGACGGCGATGCCGCTGATCCTGACCAATGTCTGGCAGGGCACGCGGACCGTGAGCGCCGAGCATCTGGAACTCGCCCGCACCTTCCGCATGCCGCGCCGGAAGGTGCTGACCAAGATCTACCTGCCGACGATCCTGCCGACCTTCTTCTCCGGCGCGCGGCTCGCCTTCGGCTTCGGCGCCCGCGTCAGCCTCGTGGCGGAATCCCTCGGGGCGAGCAGCGGCGTCGGCTATCGGCTCCGGCAGGCCGCGGACCTCGTTCAGACGGACCAGGTCTTCGCCTGGACGCTGACGCTCGTCACCCTGATGATCTGCCTCGAGAGCTTCGCCCTGAAGCCGCTCGAACAGCACCTCTTTGCCTGGAAGAAGAAAGCCCAGCCGTAGCAACGGCTGGCCCGAGGATATGCGCCCGTCCAAAGCCCTGACAATTCGGGAGACGAACGTGAGACGGTACCGTCGATACGCGGCAGGCTTCGCCGCAATGCTTGCCCTGACCCTGGCCGGCCGGGCCGATGCCGAGACCGTGCGGATCGGATACTGGAGCTCCGGCGTCAGCCTCGGCTTCGGCGCGGTCCTCGAGACCGGCCGATACATGGAGAAGGAGGGGCTCACCGTCGAGTACGTGAAGTTCCCCGACGTGAACGCGCCCACCAAGGCGATGGCCGCGGGCGCGATCGACTTCGCGATCGGCGCCAGCGCCGGCACCGCCTTCAGCGTGATCGCTGACGGGCTTCCGCTCAGCATCGTCCTGGCGAGCCAGGTCGCCGACCTCGACTTCGTCGTGCCCGCGGACTCGCCCCTGCGGACGATGGCCGACCTGAGGGGGAAGAAGATCGGCACCTCGCCGGCCGGAAGCGCCACGGCGGTCATCACCGCGGCGATCCTCGAGACGAATTACGGGATCAAGGCCGCCGACTATCAGGGCGTGCCGGGCAACGACCCGCGCCTCGCGCAGTTCCTGGCGCAGAAGGATATCGACGCGGCGGCCCTGCGCACCGTCACCATCGCGCTCCTGCCCGACATGAAGCTGCGCAAGCTCGGCAGCTTCCGCGAGGAATGGCGCAAGATCACGAAATCCGACGCGCCGCCCGTCCTCGGCGTCGGCCTCATGCGCAACGCCTGGATGACGGAGAATCCGGCCGGGCCGGCCAAGGTGGTGGCGGCCATGCGCAAGGCCTACGCGTTCGGCAAGGCCGACAAGCCGGCCGTCGCCAAGGCGCTGCGGGATGCGGCCAACCTGAGCGAGGCGGACGCCAAGGCCTACGCCGCCCTCTGGGACGACATCTACACCGTCCGAATGGAACCGGCCGACGTCGCCTCCATCCGCCAGGCCTTCGAGGTCTACAAGACCGTCGGCGCGGTGAAGGGCGACCTGCCGGCATCCGCCCTCGTCACGGCCCCCTACGAAGCTGCGAAGGCGGTCCGCTGACCAACCCCGTTCGCATCCGTCGAACGTCCAAATCGATCAGGAGAGGAAACACGTCATGGCGCGTACGATGAGAGCCCTCGTACTGGAGCAGCACGGCGATATCGGCGACCTCAAAGTCGTCGAGGACCATCCCCGTCCCGAGGCCGGCCCCGGCGAGGTCCTGATCCGGGTCGGCGCCTCCTCGTTCAACTATCACGACGTGTTCACCGTGAAGGGCATGCCCGGCATCAAGGTGCCGATGCCGGTGGTGATCGGCCTCGACATGGCGGGCCAGATCGTCGCGCTCGGCGAGGGCGTCACCGGCTGGCACGAAGGCGACCGGGTGCTCGTGAATCCGCTCAACAAGGCCAAGGGCCTGATGGGCGAGATGCTCGACGGCGGCATGGCCGAGTATTGCCGCGTCTCCGCCGACCAGCTCATCGCGATGCCGCCGGACGTGAGCTACGTGGACGCGGCCTCGCTTCCGGTCGCCTACGGCACGGCGCACCGCATGCTGATCACCCACAACACGGTGAAGGCCGGCGACCGGGTGCTGATCCTCGGCGCCAGCGGCGGCGTCGGCACGGGCTGCGTGATGCTCGCCAAGCAGCTCGGCGCCGAGGTGATCGCCTGCGCCGGCAGCGACGAGAAGGCCCAGCGCCTGAAAGAGCTCGGCGCCGACCACGTGGTGAACTACCGCGAGACCGATTTCTCGAAATGGGCGATCCAGCACTACGGCAAGCCCCAGCGCCGGACCTACGAGGGCGGCGTCGACGTGGTGATCAACTTCACCGGCGGCGATACCTGGGTCCCCTCGCTGAGATGTCTCAAGCGGGGCGGCACGCTGCTCGTCTGCGGCGCCACCGCCGGCCACGATCCGAAGGAGGATCTGCGCTACATCTGGAGCTTCGAGCTGAAGGTGATCGGCTCGAACAGCTTCTACCACGACAACCTGTCGGCGCTGATGGACATGATCCAGGCCGGCACGCTGAAGCCCACCATCGACAAGGTCCTGCCCCTCGATGAGGCGGCCGAGGGCCTGCGCCTCATCCGCGACCGGGAGGTCATGGGCAAGATCGTGGTCACCCCCTGAGGAATTGAAACGATGTCCGACACACCCCTCACCAAGGAGCAGGTGGAGGCCCTCCTCCTGCGCGGCCCCTTCCACCAGTGGCTCGGCCTCTCCGTCGTCTCGGTCGGCGAGGGCGAGATCGAACTCAAGGCCACCTGGCGCCCGGAATGGGTGGTCAATGCCGAGCGCGGCTACACCCATGGCGGCATCCTGGCGACGCTCGTCGACCTCACCGCCGACTGGGCGCTCGTCTCGAAGACCGGACGTGGCGTGCCGACCGTCGACCTGCGCGTCGACTACCACCGGGCGGCGATGCAGGGCGACCTGACCTGCCGCGGCACGGTCGTGAAGTTCGGCGGCCAGATCTCGGTGGCCGAGGCCCGGATCCTCGACGCCGAGGGCCGTCTGCTCGCGAGCGGGCGCGGCGTCTACATGACCGCGCCGGCCAAATGAGCCCTGCCTCCACGGGAGCGGCGCCGATCGGCGCCGCCCTCGACCACGTGGTGATCAACGTCCTGCACCGCATGGACGAGGCCGCCGCCTGCTTCACCGCGCTCGGCTTCCAGCTCACGCCGCGCGGGCACCATTCCCTCGGCTCCATCAACCACCTGATGATGGTGCCGGGGCCCTATCTGGAGCTGGTCGGGCTGCCCGAGACCGGCCCGCAGCGTCAGGACGTCCGCGACAGCCCGTTCGGCCTCAACGGTCTCGTCCTGCAGAGCGCCGATGCCGACGCCACACGAGGCCGCCTTGCGGCGGCGGGCCTGGAGGTCGGGCCGCCCGTCGCCTTCTCGCGGCCGGTGACCGTCGATGGCGCGACGGCCGAGGCCCGCTTCCGCACCGTGCGCCTGCCCGCCACCCTGTTTCCCGCGGGCCGCCTCTATCATTGCGAGCACCTCACCCCGGACCTCGTCTGGCGGCAGGAATGGTTCGCCCACCCGAACGGGTTCGTCGGCATCGATGCCCTCACGGTCGAGAGTCCCGATCCGGCCGGCGAGGCCGGCCGCTACGCCGTGGCCTGCGGCGCACCCGCCGAGCGGGCGGACGGGGCGTGGCAGATCCGCCTCGGCGCCATGACGGTCGCGATCGTTCCGGGGGAGCGCGCGCGCTTCCGCGATCTCGGGCTCGCCTTCACCGGCCTGGACACGCTCGCGGCCCGCGCCGCGTCCGTCGCGGGTGCCGACTGGAACCGGCTCGGCCCGGATATGGGCGCGCTCACGCTGCCCGCCCTCGATCTTCGTCTCCTGTGCAGGGTCCGCTCATGACGGCTGCGACCAATCTCGGTGACCTCGTCGACCGGGCCGGCGATCCCGCCCGCCCCGTGATCATCGGCGTCCGGCCCGGTGCCGAGCCCGAGGTGATGACCCGCGCCCAGCTCGACGCCCTCGCGGACGCCTTCGCCCGCGGTCTCCTGCGCGGCGGGATCCGGCGCGGCGAGCGGATCGCGATTCTTGCCGCCAACCGGCCCGATTCCATCGCCGCACTGCTCGGCGCGATGCGGGCCGGCGTGGTGCCGGTGCCAGTGAACCACAAGTTCCCGCCGGCCACGATCGCGCAGGTGCTGGCCGATTGCGGCGCCCGTCTGGTCCTCTGCGACGCCCCCCGCCGGGCGCAGCTCGACGGGCCGGCGCCGGACCTGCGCGTTGCCGTGTTCGATGCCGACGGCGCGGAGGGCTTCGCGGCCTGGCTCGACCCCGGCCCCTTCGTGCCGATCGCGCCCGAGCCGGACGAGGCGGCGCTGTTCCTCTACACCTCCGGATCCACCGGCCGGCCGAAGGGCGTGCGGCTCTCGCATGCGAGCCATCTCTGGGTCGCCTGCACCCGCATGGCCGAGACCGACCTGCGCGCGGACCGCGTGCTGATCGCCGCGCCGCTCTACCACATGAACGCGCTGGCCCTGGCGCTCCTCGTCTGCGCAGCCGGCGCGACCGCGGTGCTGCTGCCGCAATTCGAGGCCCGGGCCTATATCGACGCGATCAGCCGCTACCGCTGCACCTGGCTCACCGCCGTCCCGCCGATGATCGCGATGATGCTGCGGGAGAAGGAGGCGCTCGAAGGGGCCGACCTGACGGGCGTGCGTGCGGTGCGGATGGGGTCCGCCCCGGTCAACGATGCTCTGGCCCGCCAGATCCGCGCGCTGCTGCCGAATGCGCGCATCCTCAATGCCTACGGCACCACGGAAGGCGGCCCGATCGTCTTCACCGAGCATCCGGCGGGCCTGCCCACGCCGGTCGGCTCGGTCGGCTATCCCCATCCCGCGGTCTCGGTGCGCCTCGTCGGCCCGGACGCGCCGGAGATGGGCGTCCTGCAGTTGCGCAGCCCCGCCCTGATGCTCGGCTACCACAACAGGCCGGACATGCGCACGCCGATCACGGAGGACGGCTACTACGACACCGGCGACGTGTTCCGCCGCGATGCCGACGGCTTCCACTACGTCCTCGGACGCACCGACGACATGTTCGTATCGGGCGGAGAGAACATCTTCCCCGGCGAGGTCGAGCTGATGCTCGAGCGCCATCCCGACGTGCTCCAGGCCAGCGTCGTCCCGGTCGAGGATGCGATCAAGGGCACCAAGCCCGTTGCCTTTGTGGTGCGCCGGCCCGGGGCCGCCCTCGACGAGGCGGCGGTGAAGGCCCATGCCCTGGCCAACGCGCCCGCCTACCAGCATCCGCGCCGGGTCTGGTTCCTCGACGCGATGCCGCTCGCCTCCACCAACAAGATCGACCGCACCATCCTGCGCGCGCGGGCCGAGGCGTTGCTGGGCTCCGCCTGATCGTCCCCCCTGCCCGCCCGCAGGGGACGCCCTCCTGTTTCCGACGCCCGCCCCCGGTCCGACCGAGGAGAATCATGTCACAACCGTCGTCGCGCTTCCGGCTCCTCGTCCGAGCCACCCTCGCCGGGCTCCTGGGCGTGCATCTCGCCTGTGCGCAAGCGCAGGCGCAGGACCGGGTGAAGGTTGGTCTGGCGATCCCACCCTCGGTCACGGAGGGGAGCGTTCAGGCGATCGCCGAGGAGCTGCATCTCTTCGGCGACGAGAACCTGCAGGTGGACTACGTCGTCCTGCCGGGTGCCGGTGCCCTGCTCCCGCAGCTTCTCCAGCGCAACATCACCTTCGCCCTGCCGCTGCCCGAGACTCTGCTCTCTGCCCATAAGGCCGGGGAGGCCCCGCTCCCGGTGAGCTACGTGTACAATGCCGGGCCCCGCAACACGCTCGAGATCGCCGTCAAGGCGGATTCCGGCATCAAGACCCTCGCCGACCTGCGCGGCGCCGCCATCGGGGTCGGGGCCCTGACCTGGGGGACGATCCCGCAGACGCGCGCGCTGCTGCGCTCGGTGGGCCTGCAGCCCGGCAAGGATGTCCAGATCGTGGCGGTCGGCGTCCTCGGCTCGGGATTCCACGCGCTGCGGGAGAACCGCGTCCAGGCGCTCAACTTCAACAGCACATGGATCGACCTTCTCGAGGGCGAGGGCACGGCTGCCCGGCGGCTGGAATTCCCGCCGGTCTTCCGCCGGATGATCGTCAACGGATTCCTCGCGCACCGTACGACGCTGGAGAGCGATCCGGGCCTGATCGAGCGGTTCGGACGTGCCTGGACCAAGGCGCTCGTCGTCTGTGACGTGAACCCGCGCGCCTGCATCGAAGCGTTTTGGCGCCGCAACCCGGGCGCACGGCCGCAGGGCGACACGGCAGGTCCGCTCGCGGCGAACGTCCGCCTGCTGCAACGCTGGATCGAGCCGCTGCTGCGCGACGAGACGGGGCAAGCGCGGGTTCCCGGCGCCTACGACCTCGGGATCATCAAGGCGTACATCGCCGCGATGCGGGCCAACGGCGAGTTCGCGGCCGACGACATCCCGGTCGAGTCCTACTTCACGAACGCCCTGGTGCCGGCCTACGCGAAATTCGACCGCGATGCCCTGATCGCCCGCGCCCGGGCCCTGCCGTGAGCGTCGCCCGCGCGATCGTGCCGGAGCAGCCGGTGCTCTGTCTGTCCGAACTCCGGTTCGCCTATCGCGGTGCGGAGCCTCCGATCCTCGACGCCCTCTCGCTCGACGTGGCCGCAGGCGCCTTCGTGGCAATCCTCGGCCCATCGGGCGGGGGCAAGTCGACCTTGCTGAAGCTGCTGGCCGGTCTCGAGCGGCCGCAATCCGGCACCATGACGCTCGCAGGCACGCCGATCCGGGGCCCGCGGCGCGAGATCGGCATGGTCTTCCAGAAGCCGACGCTGCTGCCCTGGCGGACGGTGCGCGACAACGTTCTCCTCCCGGCCGCCTTCGCGTCGCGCGCGAGCGAGGCCGAACGCGCCCGGGCCGACCACCTGATCGAGACCGTGGGCCTGTCGCATGCGGCAGCCCTCTATCCGGGCGCGCTGAGCGGCGGCATGGCGCAGCGCGTCGGCCTCGCGCGGATGCTGATGCACCGGCCGCAGCTCCTGCTCCTCGACGAGCCGTTCTCGGCCCTCGACGCGATGACCCGCGAGCGGCTCTCACTGGAACTGCAGCGGATCTGGATGGAGGAGCGCTCGACGGCTCTCTTCGTGACCCACTCGATCCCCGAGGCCCTGTTTCTCGCCGACCGGATCGTGGTGCTGGCGGGCCGACCGGGCCGGATCCTGGCGGACATGGACGTTCCGCTTCCGCGACCCAGGACCCTGGACAGCCTCGGCGCGCCCGAGTTCGCGAGGCTCGCGAGCGAGCTGAGGCGTCTCTTCGACAGCTCCGTCGCCGCCGGGGACGCGGTCCGATGAGGCGCCTCCTCGACCTCCTGCCGCCAGCCGCGACCTTCCTGGCGATCTGGGCCGCGTGGAGCTACGCGACCGGCCCCGGCGGCCTGCCGTCCTACCTGTTGCCGCCCCCGGGCGCGGTGGCGCGCTCCCTCTGGGATGGGCTCGCCAGCGGCGAGTTCTGGCCGCATATCGAGTTCACCCTGACGGCGACGCTGAGCGGATATCTCCTGGGCTCCCTCGCGGCGGTGATCACCGGGATCCTGGTTGCCGAGAGCCGGCTCTTCGAGCGGTTCGTGTTCCCCTACATCGTGGCGGTCCAGGCGATGCCCAAGGTGGCGCTCGCGCCCCTGATCCTCGTTTGGTTCGGCTTCGGCCTCGCCTCGAAGGTCGTGCTCGTCGGCCTGATCTGCTTCTTCCCGCTCCTCGTGAACACGATCGGGGGCATCCGGCGGGCCGATCCCGACCTGATCGCGATGGCGCGGGCCTTCTCGCGACCGGGCTGGTGGATCTTCCTGCACATCAAGCTGCCGGCGGCCGCGAGCGCGATCTTCGCGGGTCTCGAGATCGGCATCGTGCTCGCCCTGATCGGGGCGGTGGTCGGCGAGTTCGTCGCCTCGGAGCGTGGCGTCGGCTACCTGATCGGATCGGCGACCGTGAACATGAACGTGGCCGTGATGTTCGCGGGCGTCGTCATCCTCGCGGCCTTCGGCGTGCTCGGCAGCAGCCTGATGCGCGCCCTCCAGCGGCGTGTCGTGTTCTGGGAAGGCGACCGCAACGACCTGCCCCCCGCCGGGCGCACCTGAACCGTGAGACCTGCGATGCGCACCCTGCCGGAAGACCTCGCCTTCGCGCCGGCCGTGACGATGCTCGATCGTCTCGCCCGGCGGGACGTGTCGGCGCGAGCTCTGCTCGAACTGCACCTCGCGCGGATCGCCCGATTCCCGCAGATCAACGCGGTGATCTTCGCCGATCCCGACGCGGCCCGGGCCCGCGCGGACGCCGCCGACGCCGCGCTGGCCCGCGGCGAGCGGTGGGGGCCCCTGCATGGCCTGCCGATGACCGTGAAGGAGACCAACAACGTTGCCGGATGGCCGACGACCTACGGCGACCCGGCCTTCGCGAGCCAGGTTCCTGCCCACAGCGCTGTCGCGGTCGAGCGGCTCCTGGCGGCAGGCGCGATCATCTTCGGCAAGACGAACGTGCCGATCAACGCGCTCGACTGGCAGAGCTACAACGCCCTGCACGGCACGACGCGCAATCCGTGGGATCTCACGCGGACGCCGGGGGGCTCGTCCGGTGGGGCGACGGCCGCGCTTGCCGCCGGTCTCGTACCGCTGGAACTCGGGAGCGATGCCGGCGGCTCGATCCGCCTGCCTGCGCATTTCTGCGGCGTGTTCGGCCACAAGCCGACTCCGGGGGTGGTGCCGAATCTCGGAAACGAGCGTCCCGGCAGCCTTCTCGACAACGACCTCGTGGTCAGCGGCCCGCTGGCACGATCCGTCGCCGATCTGATGCTCGCCCTCGACGTGCTCGCCGGGCCCGCGGGACCCGATGCGGCCGCGTGGCGGCTCGCGCTTCCGCCCCCGCGGATCACGGGCCTGCGCGGGGCGCGCGTCGCTCTGATCTCCGATTCGCCCATGGCCGAGGTCGATGGACGATACCGCGCGGTGATCCGCGACCTCGGCCAGCGCCTTCGCGCCGAGGGGGCGGAGGTCGTCCAGGACGCGCTGCCGTTCGACGATCACGAGCGGCACCACGCGACCTATCTTCAGCTGCTGCGCGGGGCGGCCTCCGGACGACTTCCGCAGGCGGCGTTCGACGACGCCGTGCGGCGCTCGGCGGCCGGGGACCCGGACGCGAGCCCCTACGTCTCCCGGACCGTCACCGCCTACGCGCAACGGCACCGGGACTGGATCGCCGCCTCCGAGATCCGTGCGGGGCTGAAGCGCGACTGGAGCGCCTTCTTTACCCGGTTCGATGTCGTCGTCGCGCCCGCGGGCGTCGGCCCTGCCTTTCCCGTGGACGAAGAGCGTCCGCGTGAGGAGCGGACGCTGACGGTCAACGGGCACCAGACCGACTACAACGATCAGCTCTTCTGGGCAGGGCTCGCCACGCTTGCCTCGCTTCCCGCAACGGCCGCACCCGTCGGATCGATCGACGGCCTTCCGGTCGGCGTCCAGATCATCGGTGCTTACCTCGAGGATCGGACCACCCTGGCGTTTGCCGCCGAACTTGAGCGACTGAACCCTTTCACGCCGCCGACCGGCTTTACCTAGACGGTTGGATGTCGGCACGAGACGCCATGGTCGTGATGCCTGCAGCTCTCACAGGGCGGGACATTCGCCGTCGACGATCAGCTGATCAGCCTGCGCGCCGTCTCGGCCCAAGTTGGATCTACAGCGCCAGCGTCAGACTGACCCGCGCGCGGGACACGCATGGCATCATTCGATCCTGGCGCTTCGAAAGCGGCAGCGATGCGTCGCGGTGCAGGACCACGCCATCGCTGTAGCCGCATTCACAGGAGCCGCAGACACCCATCTCGCAGGAGGATGGCATGGAGAATCCGTTCTCGCGCAGCACATCCAGGAGGGAGCGGTCTGCCGGCACATGGAGCATTTGACCGGTCGATGCGATCCGCGCCTCGAAGGGTTCCGGCTTGAAGTTCTCGTCGAGCGTGGCCGCGAAGCGCTCGATGTGGATCTGCTCGCTCGGCCAGCCGGTTTCCGCGAGTGCCGTCGTCAAGGAACTCACGAGGCGCTCGGGTCCGCAGGCATAGACATGCGTCCCCTCAGCCGGAGCACCCAGCGCAGCGGTATCGAAGCGTCTCGCCTCCGACGAGAACCAGCAGTGGAGACGCTCGCCGCATTGCTCCCGCAGACGATCCAGCAAGGGAGCGTCCGCCGCCGATCGGGCGCACAGGTGGAGGTCGAAGTCCTGACCCTCACTGGCAAGCGCTCGGGTCATCGCGACGAACGGCGTCACCCCGATCCCGCCGGCGACGAAAACATGTCGCCGCGCATGCTGCACCAGCGGAAAGTTGTTGCGGGGCGCCGAGACATGGACGGTGCTCCCTTCCCTGACCTGCCTGTGGATCCAGCTCGACCCTCCGCGACCGTCATCCTCGCGTTTGACCGCGATCTCGTATCGCATTCTGTCGGTCGGGTCCCCGCAGAGCGAATATTGACGGATCTTCCCGTCCGGCAGCCGGAGATCGACATGCGCGCCCGGCGTCCACTCCGGCAATTGCGGACGAAGCGGATGGACCAGGCTGATATGCGCGACCTCGGGCGTCGTCGCGCGCACGCTTTCGACCAGCAGCTTCATGATGATGCGTGCAGTCATCGCCTAATCCACCAGCTCGATCGCGTCGCCGGGGCGGATCACGCCGCCCCGCTCGATCGCGCAGTTCAGGCCGGAGCGGTTGTAGAGCGGGAGGTAGACCGGCATCCCGAGCAATTCCTCCAGGTACTTGCAGGGAAAGTTGAGCCGGCCGCCCCGCAGGATCACCGCGCCGATTCGGAAGCGCCGTCCGACGAGATGGTTGAGGGGCACACCCCGAACCGTCAGGTTACGGCGGTGGTCGCCGGGAGTGAGGTGGATGGGGCCGCCCTGAAGGGGTGGGTCGTTGCGGTTCAACGCGTCGAGCGCCTCCTGCTCGATCAGGGTCACCTCGCGGGTGTCCGGCTTCGGGGAATAGGTGCCGGTCCCATGGAAGTAGCGGTCGCCCTCGATGCCGCGGCCCGCCACGCAGTGCGCCTGCTGGAGCTCCTCCATCTCGTAGCTCGCGGCGGGCGCGATGTGGATGTTCAGGAGCAACCCCTTCCATCCGGTGGCGCCGCCGGGAACGGTGCGGGCGACGGAGCCGGCAGGATGGTCGAAAGCCTCGATCATCCGCGGCGGCGGGATCTCGCTCATGATGCGGCGTCTCCGCTGGCAAGCGCGATGGCCTCGATCTCGACGAGAGCGTCCCGGGGGAGACGCGCGACCTCGATGGTCGACCGCGCCGGAGCGTCCCCCGGGAAGTGCTCGGCATAGACCGCGTTCATGGCCGCGAAGTCGTTCATATCCTTCAGGAAGACAGTGGTCTTGGCGATCGTCGCGAGGCTGGCGCCGCCGGCTTCCAGAACGGCGGCGAGATTGGCGAGCGATTGGCGGGTCTGCGCCTCCACGCCCTCCGGGAAGGCGTTCGTCGTCGGGTCGATCGGCAATTGGCCGGACGCGAAGACGAAACCGCCGATCCGGGTCGCCTGCGCGTAGGGTCCGACGGCTGGGGCCGCGGCATCCGTCTTGATGATCGTCCGTTTCATCGAGGTCCTTTCAGATCCGACTGCGACCAGCCACAGCGACACCATAAGATAGAAAAATTTCTACGATGATGGAATAGGCTGGTCGCAGGAGGACGGGTCTTTGTCGCTATCGCGGGATCAGGTTCGCGTGATGTCGAGGTCGCGCGTCTCCTTCGCCGCCCATGCGGCCGCGAACGTGATGGTCGCAAGTCCGAGCAGGAGGAAGGAGATCGACAGGGTCGTTCCGGTCCAGGCCAGGAGGGCCGAGGCGAGGATCGGTGAGAAGCCGCCGGACAGCGCAGCCGCGACCTGGCATCCGAGCGACGCCCCGGAATAGCGGACCCGCGTCCCGAACAGTTCCGGCATGAAGGCACCCTGCGGACCGAACATCGAGGCGTGGGTCAGGCTCATCACGATCGCGATCGACACGGTGATGATCGTCGGGTCGCGCGTGTCGAGAAGGCCGAAGACGACGAAGGCGCAGAGGCCGCTGATCAGAGCGCCGGCGAGGTAGATCGGACGTCGTCCGACCGTGTCGGACAACCAGCCGAAGAACGGCATGGTGACGAGTTCGAGCAGTGCCGCGCAGAGGATCGCATCGAGAATGAGACGCTTCGGAAGGCCGAGCGTGCCGGTGACGTACGCGATCGAGAAGACGGTGAGGATGTAGACCCAGGCGACCTCCGAGACCTTCAGGCCGACGGCGATGAAGAAGGTCCGGGGCTGTCCGACGAGCACCTCCAGGAACGGCAGGCGGGCGACTGCCTGTTCGTCCTTGACCCGTTGAAAGGCAGGGGTCTCCACCAGTCTGAGACGGACGAACAGCCCGACGGCGATCAGCAGCGCGCTCAAGAGGAAGGGGATACGCCACCCCCAGCTCAGGAAGTCGGCCTCCGGAAGGCTCGAGAGAGCGATGAAGGTGGCGGTGGAAGCCGCGATGCCGGCCGGAAAGCCGACCTGGACGAGGCTTCCGTAGAAGCCCCGGCGCTTGGCCGGCGCATGCTCGATGACCATCAGGACCGCGCCACCCCATTCGCCGCCGACCCCGATCCCCTGCAGGAGGCGCAGAGCCACGAGGAGCGCCGGCGCCCACAACCCGATCTGCGCATAGGTCGGTAGGCAGCCGATCAGGAACGTGCCGATCCCCATGATGAGCATGGTCAGCGTCAGCATGGCCTTGCGGCCGATGCGGTCCCCGAAATGCCCGAAGATCACCCCGCCGAGCGGCCGGGCCACGAAGCCGACCGCGTAGGATCCGAACGCGGCGAGGGTGCCGGCCAGCGGATCGAGGGTCGGGAAGAAGATCTTGTTGAACACCAGGGCGGCGGCCGTGCCGTAGATCAGGAAGTCGTACCACTCGACTGCGGTGCCCAGGACGCTGGCCCAGACGACGCGCCGCATGTCGCGGTCGTCGATCGAGCCATCGTGTTCGCGTGCCGGTGACGTCCTGAAGGGTGCGGGACCTATCGCGTCGGCGCTTGATGCCGTCATCTGCCTGCTCCTCTCGCCAAGTGGACCAAAATCCACTATCGGAGAGGCAAGCGGTGTGCCAAATTGGGCGGACCGGTTCCGCCTCGACCTGTGTTCCGTCAGATTGGCCGCGCGGAGGCGCCGCGGAGATCGATTACAGCGACGGAGAGGGCGAGGCGATTACAGTTTATGCACTCAGCGCATCCGCGAGGCATCGATAACGAGAAAATATTGGCAGTCCTCGGTGCCGAGATTCGTGAAGGCGTGACCCGTGTCGGCTTCGAAGTACAGGCTGTCGCCTTCCTCGACGACGAACCATCGTTCCCCGACCGAAGCCCGTAGCCGTCCTTTCAGGACGTAGATGTACTCGGAGACGCCGCGACGATGCGCAACGAATTCGCCAGTGGTCGCGCCCGCGGGCAGCGTGTTGAGCACCCAGTCGATGCCGCGCCCCGGAAGGACGGGCGAAATGCAGCGGCGAAGGAAGCCCGACGCCTCGTCACGCAGAACCGGCTGACGGCTGGCCGGGATCAGAAGCACCTCTCGCTCGGTGGCTGGCGCCATCAACCGGGAAAAGGTCACGCCCAGCGCTTCGGCCAGACGCGACAGCACCATGGTGGACGGCACGGCCTCGGCACGCTCGATCTTCGAGATCATGGACCGACTGACACCGGACAGCGTCGCGAGTTGTTCGAGGGAGAGGTCGCGCTCCTTCCGGCGACTGCGGACCTCCGCCGCCAGCACGTCGATCTGCGAGCGTGCTTCGGCCTCCACCTGATCCCTCTTCACCGTCGTCCTGATCGTCATCTGCAACCTGTCGCGTCGGCCGACTGCACCACGATACCTGACGCAACCCCATCTCCCGCACAATGGAGGATATCCCGTGAAAGGCCGTGATGCTCATGCCTGCCTGGCGGTCGTCCTCTATGAGGGCGTCGAGCCGATCGACGTCGGCGGGACGATCGGCGTCATCTCGATGGCGCGCCGCGTGCTCCCCAACCTGTCGGATGTCGTCGTCGCGCAGACAGCGGGTCCCGTCAGGCTCGCCGGCGGCTTGGTCGTCTGGGCCTCTCACGGTTTCGACGACGCTCCCGAGACCGATGCGACGATCGTCTGCGGCGGGCCTGGGTGGAATGCGGCCGCCCGGGAGCCGGCGATGACGCGGTTCCTGAACGGGCGGACGTCCGGCACGCTCGCTTCGGTCTGTACGGGAGCGATGATCCTGGCGGAGGCCGGCTGCCTCGACGGTCGGAAGGCGACGACCCGGCGTGCGCGCGCCGGCGCGGAGCCGATCTCCCCCCTCGCGGTGATGGCATCGGATCACACGCGGATTTCGGCTTTGACCGCGCTAGTCGTGGATGACGGTGTGGTGACGGGCGGTGGCGTCTCGCTCGCGATCGACCTGACCTTGTATCTGATCGGCACGATCTACGGAGACGACGCCCGCGACGAGATCGCGACGATGATCGAGTACGACCGCGCTTTCGCCGCCAACCGCGCAGCCTTGGGCATCATCAGGGGACAATCGGGCGCGGTGACCGCCTGAACGTGCCGCGCCGCGCCCCTCGTTCAGGCAGCGATGGGCCCGAACGTGGGACGCGGGTGCCAAGGCGCTGGTCGCGCCGAGCGACGCCGGCTTCCTGCCTGTGCCGCTGATGGCACGATGGATGTGGGCCGGGAACGCGCCGTCCCCGGCCCAGGATCACGCGGCGCTGGCGAGTGCGGCAGGCTGGGCGGCGCGCCGGTAAATCAGGAGCGTCGCGACCACGCCGCAGGCGCCGCCGAAGGCCATCCATAGCCCGGGCGCTGCGCGGTTGCCCGTCGCCTCGATCAGCCAGGTCGAGACGAGGGGCGTGAAGCCGCCGAGGAGGGCGGTCGCGAGCGAGTAGGCGAGCGAGAAGCCGGCGGTGCGCACGCTCGCCGGCACCACCTCGGTCAACGCGACCACCATCGCACCGTTGTAGCTGCCGTACAGGAACGAGAGCCACAGGAGCGCGATCAGCATGTTGCCGAAGCTCGCATGGCCGACCAGCCAGACTAGCACCGGATAGGCCGTGAGCAGGGTGAGCGCCGAGAACAGGAGCAGGATCGGCTTGCGCCCGACCCGATCGGACAGCGCGCCCATCACGGGCAGCCAGAACAGGTTCGACAAGGCGGTGCAGAACGTGACCAAGAGGCTGTCGGTATCGGACAGCTTGAGGACGCTCTTGCCGAAGGTCGGCGTGTAGACCGTGATCGTATAGAACGAGATCGTGGTCATGCCGACGAGCAGCATGCCGAGAAGCACGATCTGCCAATTGTGCGCGAGCGAGCCGAACACCTCCCTCATGGAGGGACGGTGCTTGCGCTTCAGGAACTCCTCGGTCTCCTCCAGCGAGCGCCGGATATAGAACAGGAACGGCACGATCGCGCAGCCGATGAAGAACGGGATCCGCCAGCCCCAATCGTTCATCTCGGCCGGCAGCAGCGCGTGGTTCAGGGCGTAGCCGATCACGGCCGCGAACATGACGGCGACCTGTTGGCTGCCGGATTGCCAGGACACGTAGAAGCCCTTGTTGCCGGGCGTCGCCATCTCGGCGAGATACACGGACACGCCGCCGAGCTCGACGCCGGCCGAGAAACCCTGCAGGAGGCGACCGATCAGGACCAGGAACGGCGCCAGCAGGCCGATCGTGCCGTAGCCGGGGACGAAGGCGATCAGGATCGTGCCGGCGGCCATGATGCCGAGCGTCACGATCAGGCCCTTCCGGCGCCCGATGCTGTCCACGTAGGCGCCGAGGAAGATGGCGCCGAGCGGGCGCATCAGGAACCCCGCCCCGAAGGTCATGAAGGTCAGCATCAACGATGCGAACTCGTTGCCGACGGGGAAGAAGGTCTTCGAGATGTACGTGGCGTAGAAGCCGAACAGGAAGAAGTCGAACATCTCGAGAAAGTTGCCGCTGGTCACACGAAGAACCGTGGCGACTTTCGAACGCGATGGATTGTCCTGTATCATGGTTGCCTCCCTCAGGCGCTCAGGCGGTGGCGACCGCACGAGGGGAGCGTCGGTTCGACAGCGGCGACGGCCGCCTGCGGCGGCCCGGCCGCGGCCGTGGTCCGATCCTCCCGTTTTGGGCGCCGATCGTGCGGCGCTCGCGGCGGGTATACCGGCAACAACCTGTCACGAAGCTGTCACGGCGGGGACGCGTCGGTCGCGGCGCTCACCGCCCCTCCATGGCCCGGCGCCACTGCCGCAGCATGCGGGCGCGCCGGATCTGATCGAGATTGGCCAGGAGCTCGGGCCCGACCGAGACCGGCCGCAGCGCCGTCACGGCCGTGACCGGATCGTCCGCGCGTCGCGCGTCCGGGCGGGCCGGCGTGAGCGACCGCGAGGCGAGGCGGGACTGGCCCTCGTGAGACAGCATGTAGTCGAGGAAGAGGCGGGCGGCGGCGGGATGGCGCGCGTCCTTCGGCACGAAGGCGATCCGCGAGACGAGCAGGGTGTAATCGCCGAGCAGAACGACGCCGATCGTCGCGTCCTGCTTCGCCCGTTCGAGCGCGTAGGCGCCGAAGACACCGTAGGCGAGCAGAGTCTCGCCGGAGGCGATCCGGTCCAGCATCGTCTCGGTCGTGGTGTAGAGCTTGACGCCGACTTGTCCCAGGGCGGCGACGAGATCCCAGGTGCGGCGCGTGAGCTCGATGTCCTGCGCGAGGATGAGGGATCCGACCCCGCTGCGTTCCGGGTCGTAGGCCGCCACCTTCCCCTTCCACTCCTCGGGCCGCTCGGACAGGGATCGGATCAGATCGGCCCGGGTGTGCGGGACGCTCTCCCGCGGCAGCAGCGTCCTGTTGTAGGCGATCGCGATCGGCTCCGCCGTGACGCCGAACGCCTCGTTCCGCCACACCGCCCAGGCGGGTAGGGCCGCGGCTTCGGGCGAGACGTAGCGGACGGCGTAGCCGTCGTTCACGAGCTTGATCTGGAGATCCATGGCCGAGCTCCAGACGATGTCGGCCGTGCCCTTCCCGGCGGCGGCCTCCTCCACGAAGCTGTCATAGAGGCGCCCGGAATTCATCTTGGTGTAGGACACCGCCAGGTCGGGATGCGCCTGGCGGAATCCGGCCAGGAGGTCGATGACCTCCGCCTCGTCGGTGGTGCCGCGCACGACGACGGCCTCTCCCGCGGGAACCGCGCTGGGCCTCGGGTCGGGCTGCGGGGTCAATTCGCCCTGGGCCTGCCCCCGGCCGAACCCGGTCGCCACGAGCACGAGGACGGCAACGGCAAAGCTCAGCCTCATGGAGGTCCCTGTCGTCTGCCCGCGATGTCCTGCGCACGGACCGTGCAGAGGATCGGCACAAATGCTAGGGAAAAGTTCGCCGCCCCGGCCGATCCGTCACGGGAGGAGCATGCGCGTTCTGGTCGTCGAGGACGACGCCGCCCTGGCACGCGGCCTGGTTGCCGCCCTGAGGCAGGGCGGTTACGCGGTCGATCACGAGCCGGATGGGGCGGACGCGGTGCGGCTCGCGACGAGCGAGCCCTACAGCCTCGTCGTGCTCGATCTGGGGCTGCCGGGCCTGCCGGGCTTCGAGGTTCTGAAGGCCGTGCGGGCGGCCGGCTCGACGGTGCCGGTGATGGTGCTGACCGCCCGCGACGCGATCGCGGACCGGGTTCGCGGGCTCGATCTCGGAGCGGACGACTACCTGTTGAAGCCCTTCGATCTGGCCGAGTTCGAGGCCCGCGTGCGCGCTCTCGTCCGGCGGGGCCAGGCGGTGCCGAACCCGGTCCTGCACTGCGGCGCGCTGGCGCTCGACCGCGCGACGGCGACGGTCACGCTCGACGGGGTGCCGGTGGCGCTGCGACGCCGGGAACTCGCCGTGCTCACCGTCCTGATGGCGAAGGCCGGCAAGCCCGTCGCGAAGGAGCGGCTCAGCGCCGAGATCTTCGGCTTCGACGAGCCGGTGGCCCCGAACGCCCTCGAACTCTACGTCGCCCGCCTGCGCAAGAAGCTCCAGCCCAACGGCCCGGAGATCCGGACCATCCGCGGCCTCGGCTACCTCCTGATGCCCGGGTGAGCGCGGCCCGGATGCCCTCCCTCCGGCGGCGCCTGCTGATCCGCATGCTGCTGCCGGTTCTGGCGCTCGCCTCCGTGCTCGGCCTTGCCGGCGCCCTCGTCATCCAGAACGTCGTCGAGGCGACTCACGACCGTCTGCTCGACGGATCCGTCCTGGCGATCGCCGAGCGGCTGACGGTCGAGGAGGGCGAGGTCACGGTCGACCTGCCGCGCGTCGCCCTGGGGATGCTCGAGAGCCAGGCACAGGACCGGATCTACTACAGCGTCACCTATGGCGGCGCGCTCGTCACGGGCTACCGTGATCTCGCGGTCACCGATGTCGGGGCCCTCACGCCCGGGGTGACGACCCATCGCGACGGCACGATGCGCGGTGCGAGCGTCCGGATCGCCGCCCAGGCGCGGCGGGTCTACGGGAAGCCGGACCCGGTGCTCGTCCAGGTCGCCGAGACGCGTGAGGCGCGTCAGAGCCTGGAACGCCGCCTGCTGGCCGGCCTGGCCTTCGCCGAACTGGGGCTGCTCGGCCTGGTTGCCACGCTGTCATGGTACAGCATCGACAGCGGATTGAGGCCGCTCGCGCGGCTCAGCGACGAGATCGGCCGCCGGGCCGTCCCGGGCGCGATCAACCTGCGGCCGCTCGATATCGCGGGCGTGCCCCGCGAAGCGATGGCGCCGGTCCTTGCGCTCAACACGCTGCTCCACCGCCTCGAGCAATCGATCGAGGGCGAGCGCACCTTCACATCCGATGCCTCCCATCAGCTGAGGACGCCGCTCGCCGTGCTGAGGATGCACGTGGAGCTGCTGCGCCGTACCCAATCCCGGGACGCCCAGACCGCAGCGATCGACGACATCGACGGTGCCGCGCGGCGCCTGGAGCGTCTCCTCTCGCAACTGATCGCCCTGGCCCGCGCCGACGAGGGCTCCGGCCCCGGGCCGGCCGCGGATGCGATCACCGATCTGAACGCGGTCGCGACCCGCGTCGTCGCGGAGCAGGTGCCTCATGCCCTCACGCGCATGACCGAGATCGTGCTCGATCGCCCGGACGGCGCCGTGCCCGTGATCGGCGCGGCGTTCATCCTCGGCGAGATCCTCACCAACCTCGTCGACAACGCGATCCGCTACAATCGCGCCGGCGGGACGACCACCGTCCGGGTCAGGCGGACGGGCTCCGGTGCCTGCGTCGAGGTGCAGGACGAGGGCCCGGGCATTCCCGCCGAGGAGCGCGAGAAGGTGTTCGAGCGCTTCTACCGCGTCGCCTCGCGGGATGGGCCGGACGGCAGCGGCCTCGGGCTCGCCATCGTTCGGACCCTGGCCGATCGGGTCGGAGGCGCTGTCACGCTCGAGGCCCGCGCCGACCGCGCAGGATTGGTCGCGCGGGCCGATTTCCGTGCACCCCAATAGAAAGCTCCGGAAGCGTCCGGCCCCTGCGGGAACAGGCTGACGGTCATCCGGGGCACGCAATCGATGATGGGGCGGAGCGGCACGAACGCGCCCGGCGGTTCCCGGCTGCCCGGGCGATACGGCAGTAAAACCTTCTTCAGCAAAAGCGATTCTCGGTGCTGCTCCGGGCTGGCGCCGAGTTTTTCAAGATAATCGGCCCGGTCCGGACCTTGCGCACCATGGCGATGATCCGCTGCCCATCGTTCGGGGCTCAATCCAGGACGGCCGCTCTTTTGCCTTCGCTCTGGCGAAGCAAAGACTTTTGCCAATGCAGCGGCGTCAGTGCTGAACGAACAATCGTCGAATTCCGCTTCCTTCCTGACCGTCAAGCCGTCGGCAGGAGGGCTGATGCCGCAATCCGCCCGCGGGCCGGCGCGTAGCGGCGCACCATTGCAGCGCAGAATTCCGCAAATTCCTCGCGCACCAGCGGCGGGCTGGTGTGATGGGGGCTGATCCCCCGGTGCTCGGGCGTGAAGCAGAACGTCACGGTCACCGCGAAATCCTGGAGTGCCGCCATCTGGCGGTCGAACCAGCCGAGGGCGTCCGGCCGGAAGCTGTCGGCCCAGGACAGCCCGGTGCGCAGATGGGTGACGTGGAGGCGCTTCAGCCAGGCCACGGCGTCGTCGAGCCGGTGATCGTCGTAGTGAAACCACTGGCAGATGCCGAGATCGGGGGTATGCCGGGCAAACGTCTCCAGAGCCAGCTTCGGTGTGCCGTCCTGACGAAGAAGCCCCATGTGGAAATGCCGGTAGTAGGAGGAGCCCTCCGCCTCCTTGTGCCGGGTGGTCGCCTCCCATTCCCGCGGCAAGTCGTAGAGGCTGTACCAGTGGATGCGCGGCGCCTCGCCCTTCAGGAGCTCCGCCGTGCGGGCGCAGCCCCAGGCCTGCACCTCCTCGGCGCCGAAGCTCGACACCCCGACCTCCGAGACCCAGACCGGCAGGTGGGTCAGCGCCCGAATCTCGGCGACCTTGCTCGGCCAGTCGTGGATCTGCCAGAGGTTCCAGTCGAGGGGAAAGCCGTGCACCGCGACCGCGTCGAGGCCATCCAGCACGCCCTGTCCGATCATCGTGCGCATGAAGTGCGGGTCGATCGGCGAGATGCCGCCCAGCACCTGGGGCAGGTCCGGGTTCTCGGTGCGGATTGCGCGGCTCGCCCCCTTCACCATCTCGGCAAACAGGAACCAGTCGGGGTCGAGGGCGAGATCCCAGTGCGACTTGTTGTTGGGCTCGTTCCAGAGCATCACGGCTTCGATCATCGGCCCTCCCCTCGGCCCGGCCACTCGAATCAATCGCGCCCGGCCTCAGAGAGGCGGCGCGCGGCGGCAGAGATAGACCTCCACGTCAGGCCGGCTCTCGATCGCGAAGGCGCTGGCGCGCGGCATCGCCTCGATCGCGGCGCGGTTGGGGATCCACCAGTTGGCCCAGCCATGCGCGGATGCGCGCCCGACGACGTGCAGGCGCAGAGATCCGCGCCGCTCGAACCGATCCCTGTCCCGGCAGTCGGACACCTCCGCCACCGGCTCGACCGCGGTCGAGCCGCGCGGCATCGACTGGAACACGGGGAGGTCGCGCGCGGCCAGCTCGCGGATCAGGTCGAGGGCCGGCAGCGGGTGGCGCAGCTCATCCGCGCTGATGGCGTCTGAATTCATGGGGCGGCCCGCTCGTTCAGGGAGACGACGCGCCCGCCGCCCGGCCAGAGGTCCAGCTCGCTCCACGAGGCGGGGCCGACCACGATGCGGTCGTAGGCGTCGAGGGGAAGGCCGAGCAGGTGGAGGATTGCGCCGCGGATCACGTCGCCGTGGCTGACGAGGATCGCGGGCGGAGCCTCCTCGCGGGCCAGCCGGTCGAGGCGGGCTCCGATGCGAGCCTGGACCTCGCCCATGCTCTCGCCGCCGGGGGGCCGGCTCGACCCGCGCCGCGCGTTCCAGGCATCCCAGCCGTCGTCCCCGGCGAGGTCGGCGAGCCGCCGCCCGGTCCAGGCGCCGAAATCGATCTCGTCGATGGCTGCATCGGTCCCGACCGCGAGGCCGAGCACATCGGCGATCGCAGCGGCCGTCTCCTGCGTGCGCTCGCGAGGGCTTGCCACCAGCACGACGCCCTCCCCGGAGCCGAGGCGGCGGCCCAGAGCCGCGGCCGTCGCCCGCGCCTCGGCCCGACCCGCCTCGCTCAAGGACACGCCGGGCATGCGCCCGCACAAGATGCGCCCGAGCCGGTCGTGGCTGCCGTGGCGGACGAGGACAACGCGCCTCATTCGGCACATCCGGCAAACGTCGCATCGGTCTCGCCCGCGATGAAACGCAGGGTGCTGGCATGGGCCTCGGCGTCGGTGCGCTGGGTCGGCGGCGACTTCATGTACCAGCTCGACGGCCCAAGGAGCGCGCCGCCCACGCCCCGGTCGAGGGCGAGCCGTGCGCAGCGCACGGCATCGATCACGATGCCGGCGGAGTTGGGCGAGTCCCAGACCTCAAGCTTCAGCTCGATGTTGAGCGGCACGCCCCCAAAGGCGGTGCCCTCCAGGCGGATATGCGCCCATTTGCGGTCGGTGAGCCAGGGCACGTGGTCGCTCGGGCCGACATGGATGTTCCCGGCCTCCAGCGGCACGTCGAGCTGGCTCGTCACGGCGCGGGTCTTCGAGAGCTTCTTCGATTCGAGCCTCTCGCGCTCCAGCATGTTCAGGAAGTCGGCGTTGCCGCCGAAGTTGAGCTGGTAGGTCCGCTCCAGCCTGATCCCGCGCTCGCGCAGGAGGTTGGTCAGCACACGGTGCACGATGGTGGCGCCGACCTGGCTCTTGATGTCGTCGCCGATAACCGGCAGCCGCGCGGCCGCGAAGCGCGCGCGCCAGTCGGCGTTCGAGGCGATGAAGACGGGGATGCAGTTCACGAAGGCGCAGCCCGCCTCCAGCGCGCAGGTGGCGTAGAAGGCGCTGGCCTGCTCCGAGCCGACCGGGAGGTAGGAGACGAGGACCTGCGTGCCGGTGCGTCGGAGTTCCGTCACCACGTCTGCGGCGGGCTCGGGCGCTTCGGGGATCGCCTCGCGCAGGAAGCGGCCGATCCCGTCGAGGGTCGGTCCGCGGGCCACGACGACGCCGCTCTCCGGCACGACGGCGAAGACCTCGGTGTTGTTGGGCGCGGCCAGGATCGCCTCGGCGAGGTCCCGGCCGACCTTGGCGGCCGAGACGTCGAAGGCCGAGACGACCACGACGTCGCGCACCCGGTAGCCGCCGAGGTCGGGCGTCATCAGGCCGGGCGCGGCGCCGTCCGCGTCCCGGTAGTGGTGGAGGCCCTGCACGAAGGATGAGGCGCAGTTGCCCACCCCCACCAGCCCGACCCGGATCGGCGGCGCGCCCATTACACGCCCTGTCGGGCGAGGCCCGGCACGAGGCCGGGAAGGCCATGTGCCGGCTCGGGGCGCCGCAGCGCCCGGCCGCCCACGGCCCGGTCTGACGGGATCCCGGAGGCGCAATCCTTGGCGCGGGCGGCGGCCTCGGCACCGATCTCCTGGTCGACCTTCTGGCCGATCTCCTGCGCGAACCAAGCGATCGTGGCCTCGAGGCCCGCCTCCAGCGCGACCGTCGGCTGCCAATCGAGAAGGCCCTGCGCGCGGGCGATGTCGGGCCGGCGGCGCTGGGGATCGTCCACCGGCAATGGCCGGCGCACCACCGGCGAGCGCGTGCCCGTCATCCGGCTGACGAGGCCGACGAGCGCGGCCACCGTGATCTCGCGCGGATTGCCGAGGTTGACCGGCCCGGGCGGTGTCTCGGGACGCTCCATCAGGCGCAGCAGGCCCTCGACGAGGTCGTCCACGTAGCAGAAGGAGCGGGTCTGCTCGCCGTCGCCGTACACGGTGATCGGCAGGTTCGCGAGTGCCTGGCAGACGACGTTCGAGACCACGCGTCCATCGTCGGCGCGCATGCGCGGCCCGTAGGTGTTGAAGATGCGCGCGACGCGGACATCAAGCCCGTGCACACGGCGCGCGTCGAAGGCCAGCGTCTCGGCGGCGCGCTTGCCCTCGTCGTAGCAGGCGCGCGGCCCGATCGGGTTCACGTTCCCCCAGTAGGTCTCACGCTGCGGATGCACCTCGGGATCGCCGTAGACCTCGCTCGTCGAGGCCTGGAGGAAGCAGCCGCCGCCGGCACGGGCGAGTTCGAGAAGGTGGTGGGTTCCGAGCACGCAGGTCATCAGCGTGTGCTGCGGATCGGCCTGATAATGCGGCGGCGAGGCCGCACAGGCGAGATTGTAGACCCGATCGAAGCGGCCGAGCGCGGGCAGGGGCTCGGCGACGTCAGCCTCGACGAGGTCGAAGCGCGGCTCCCGGGCGAGATGGGCGAGGTTGACATGGCGCCCCGTCAGGAAGCTGTCGAGGCAGGTGACGCGCGCGCCCCGCGCCACCAGGGCGTCGATCAGGTGCGAGCCGATGAAGCCGGCCCCTCCCGCGACGAGCACCCGGCCAGCTGTCTCATTCGTCATTGCTCGCTCCCACACTCGCTGACCTCCGCAAGGATCGGCCCTCCGGTGGCGAGGACGCCGACCACGTCTCCCGCCTCCGATCCGGGTCCCGGTGCGCCCCACTCCCCCGGACCGGCAACCCGGCGAGACCGCCGCCGCGTGGCGCCTTCCCGCAGACACGCCTCCAGCTCGGCGGCCCGGATCTCCGCCGCGTGGCGCGCGAGCACCGCCTGCCGCGCCGCCGCGCCGAGCCGGACACGCTCGGCCTCTGGCAGGTCGCGGAGGATCGCCAGGACCTCGTCCGAATTCGTGGGGCAGAGGATGTCGCGGCCCGGCGCCAGGATGGTGTCGAGGCCGGCCCAGGAATCGCTGATCAGCGGCGTGCCGCAGGCGCCGGCCTCGAACAGGCGCACGCTCGGGCTGAATCCCGCCGCGATCATATCGGCGCGGGTGACGTTCAGGGTGTAGCGGCTGCCCGCGAAGAAATCCGGGTGGGCCTGCGGAGGCAGGTGCTCGATGCGCGCGACGTTGCCGGGCCAGTCGATCTCCGCCGGGTACTGGGGACCGGCAACTGCGAAGTGCAGGTCGGGCGCGCGGCGCGCCGGCTCGATCAGCAGCCGCTCCAGGGTCGGCTGCCGGTCGGGGCTGTAGGTGCCGAGATAGCTGAGGTCGTACAGCACGGGCCGCGCCCGCGGCGCGTAGGCCTGCACATCGACCGCGCAGTAGAGCGCGCGCGCGGCGGGCGCGCCGTAGCGCCGCTCGAGGCGCCGCAGGGTCGGACCGCCCGTGAAGGAGAGATAGAGGTCGTAGGCCCCGATCTGGCGCGGCGCGAGATAGGCGCAGTCGCCCGCATCCAGCGCGCCGAGCGTCACGGGTGTGTCGATGTCGTAGAAGGCCCGCGTGCCGCGCGCCCAGGCGAGCACCCGGTCGCCGACCGCGACGCCCTCCGGCACGTAGGAGCCGACGATCACGGCGTCCGCCTCCGCGATCGCGGCGTGGTGGGCCTCAAGGCCGGCTAGGTCGGCGTAAAGGGCGAAGCGGCAGAAGTCCGGATTGGGCAGGTCGCGGTGGTCGGCGTACCAGGGCACGTCGCGCTCCAGGAACAGCACGTCGTGGCCGCGGCCCGCGAACGCCTTCAGGAGGGCGCGGTAGGTGGTGGCGTGGCCGTTGCCCCAGGACGAGGACAGGGAGAGGCCGAGCACCACGAGGCGAAGCGGCGCGCTCATACGACGCTCCGGGTGAGGACGGGCCCGACCGTCTCGGCGATCTTCTCGGCAGCGGCGCGTGCGAGGATCGCGTCCACCTCCGCGCCGCGGCGGGCATAGGTGTGCTCGGCCGCGATCCGCGCGCGCGCGGCGGCCCCGATGGCGCGGGCGCGCTCCGGCGTCAGGGCTGCCACGTGCTCGGCCACGTCCCGCCCGTCGCGGGCGACGAGCACCTCCTCGCCCTCCTTCAGGAAGAACTCGAGCCCCTCCCAGGCATCGGTGATCAGGCAGGCCCCCGCGCCCGCCGCCTCGAAGACCCGGGTGGCCGGGGAGAAGCCCACCGTCGCCATGCTGTCGCGGGCGATGTTGAGCACGGCGCGCGGGCTCGCGTTGAAGGCGTTGTGGTCGCGCGTGTAGACGTGGCCGACATGGGTCACGTTGGCGGGCAGGCCGCGGCCCTCCCAGCCGCTGCCGCCGATGAGGAAGCGGCGCTCGGGCAGTCGCGCGGCGGCGACCAGGAAGAACTGCTCGACGCGGGCCTCGCGGTCGGGCAGCCGGTTGCCCAGGAAGGCGAGGTCGGCCGAGAAGCGCGGATCCGGCGGCACGGGATGGTGCGTCTGCGGATCGAGGGCGTTGTAGACCGGGATGCAGGCGCGCGCGCCGAAGCCCTCGTAGGCCGCGACCACCGGCGGGCCGCCGCCATAGGTGAGGACGAGGTCGAGGGCCGGCATGGCCCGGTGCAGGGCGTGGCCCGCATCGGCCCGCATCTCGGCAAGCGTGGCCGGCGCGTCCACGTCCCAGAAGATGCGGATCGCTTCCGGCCGCGAGGCGGCGATCACACCCGCCAGAAGGTCGTCGTCGAACACGCCGACGCCGCTCGCCTTGACCACCACGTCGGCGGCCGCCGCCTCGGCCACGACGGCGCGCATCGCGTCCTCGGTCGCGGGGTAGACGCGAACCTCGGCGTAGGGCGGAGTTTCGATGTCGCGGTGCTGCTGCCGGTCGAAGGCATCGGGCTCGTAGAAGGTGATGCGGTGGCCGCGCCGCGCGAGATCGGCGAGGAGGCCCCGATAGTAGGTCGCCGCCCCGTTCCAGTAGGAGGAGAGCAGGGAGGAGCCGTAGAAGGCGATTCGCAACGGGCGCGTCACGGGGAGGCCTCCACAGGCTCGGGCGCGCGCAGCCTCTGGGCGATGGCGAGAAGCTCCTCGGCCCGGTGGCGGCAGGTGTGGCGGGCGCGGATCGTGGCGAGGCCCTGGCGGCCGAGCGCCGCGCGCAGGTCCGGATCCTCCCTGAGCGCCCGCATGTGGCGCTCCATGGCGGCGCCGGTGGCCGCGACGAGGTAGTCGCTCCCTGGGGTGAACAGCCCCTCCGCATCCTCCCACGGCGCGCAGATCAGCGGGATGCCGCAGGCGAGCGCCTCGAAGACGCGGATGGTCGGGATGCCGGGCAGCTGTCCTGCATAGAAGCGGCGCGGCACATGCACGGTGGCGAGCGCCCGGGCGAACAGGGCCGGTGCGGCGCCGTTCGCGACCCAGCCGTGGTAGCGCGCACCGTAGCGGGCGAGCGTCGCCAGCGCGTCGTCGGGGTAGCGCACGCCGTAGACGTCGAGAGGCAGCCCGGCCGCGCGGGCCGGGCGGAACAGGAAGGTCTCCAATTCCTGCGTGCGCTCGCCGTCGCCCCAGTTGCCGATCCAGACGAGGCCGGAGCGCGCGACGGGCTCAGCGGGCGGGCGGAACAGGACGGTGTCGGCCGCCTCGTGCCAGACGAAGGCGCGCGCGCCCCAGCCCAGACGGCAGTAGACCTGGGCGAGCGCCTCCCCGAAGGCGAGGACGCCGTCATAGGCCGAGAGGTCGAAGGCCGCCATCTCGTGGGCTGCGCTCACCGCGCGATGGTGGGTGTCGTGGAACAGCAGGAGCCGGCTCTCGCCCCGGGCCCGGGCGCGGCCGAGGGCGGCGATCAGCGCCGGCTCGTTCCACTCGTGGACGAGGACGAGGTCGGCGCCGGCGGCCCGCTCCACCGCCTCGGCGGGGGAGGCGAATGTCTGCGACGACAGTTCGGGATAGGCGGCGCGGAAGGGCTCCAGCCCGGACGGCCCGTGGTCGCGCAGCAGGTTCTCCAGGCTCCAGGCGCCGGCCGGCTCGTAGACCTCGACCCGGTGGCCCGCCGCGATCAGGGATCGCAGCACGCCGCGCAGGAAATGCGCGTTGCCGTGGTTCCAGCACGAGGCCAGGGAATGCGTCAGGTAGACGATCCGCATCGGGGGCCGAGCCAGGGATCTCATGCCGCGACCTCGCGGTGCCCGGATGCGAGGAGGGCGCGGTGGACCGCGCGCACGCCCTCGACCATCGCGCCGACGCCGTAGCCTTCGGCCCGGGCCCGGGCCGCGGTGCCCAGCGCCCGGCGCCGCTCGGGGCTCAGCGCGAGGCTCTCGACGGCGCGGGCCGCGGCCGCGTCGTCCTCGGGGTCGACGAAGAGCGCGACACCCTCCCAGAGTTCCCGGAAGGTCGGGATGTCGGAGAGGACGAGGGCGCAGGCCGCCGAGGCCGCCTCCAGGACGGCGAGGCCGAAGGGCTCGTAGAGGGCGAGTGAGACGAAGATCGGCCGGTCGGCGAGCTCGGCCGTCATGCCGGCCTCGTCGAGGCAGCCGAGAAGCCGCAGGTTCGCGGCCGCGAAGCGCGCGCCGTGGGGCCCGACCACCGGGCCCGCGGCTTGGACGGGCAGGCGGAGGCGGGCGGCCATCCGGTCGAGGGCGGCAGCGTTCTTGGCGCGATCCCAGAGCCGGCCGGCACCGAAGATGCGGGCCGCCGGCGTCCCCTCAAAGGGGGTGAGGACAGCGTCGCGGCCGTTGCGCACAACCAGGGGGGCCTCGGGCAGGCTGTAGGCCGCGCGGGTCGCCTCCGCGAAAGCGTGGGTCGGGGCGAGCAGCCGGTCGGCGGCAGCGCAGCCGCGCGCGGCGAGGTCCGACCGCCAGGCAAGATCCAGGGGCAAGGGGCCAGACTCGACCGCGGCCCACCACGTTGCCACGCAGGAGTGGCAGACCGCCACGACCGGGCCGGGGAAGCGCGCCAGCGCCAGCGCCGGGGCGTGCAGGTGGACGAGGTCGGCCCCCTCGCTGCAGGCGAGCCAGGCTAGCGCCGCGGCGGCTGCGCGCACGGCCTCCGGGGTGTCGGCCGTCCAGTCGAGGGGCAGGCCGGTCGCGAGGATGCGGGCGCCGGTCGCGGCCTCGGCGGCGGCGATCCGCTCGGGCGCGGGTGCCGGCCCCATCAGCGCGACCGTCACGGCGGCGCCCTCGCGGGTCAGCCCGGCAGCGAGGTCCAGCGTGTAGGGCCAGACGCCGCCCAGCGCGTCGGCGCTCATCAGAACGTGCGGAGGCGCGGGTCTCAGGGGCATCCGCAGGCCACCTCCAAGGTCGGGAGCGGCAGCGGGCGCTCTTCCTGAATGTCGCTGAAGCGCTCGAACTGGCCGAGATAGTGCGCGTGCGCGCGCTCCCAGGCGACGTCGTCCGGCTCGCCCCAGAGGCGCCGGTAATCCGGCGAACTCGGATAGGGGTAGAGGGGCACCGGATCGTTCGCCCAAACACCCTGGCCGCGCAAATGGTCGCGCCAAGCGGCAACGAGGGCGGGATCGTCGCCCGCCACCGCGATCAGGTTGGCCTGCACGAACGGCACCGAGCGGCGTGCGTGAATCAGGCGCTCGGCGAGATCGTCGGTGGAGGCGCGGCAGTTCTTGTCGAGCTTCGCCCGGCCGGCCTCGGTCAGGCTCTCGACACCGGCCTCGATCGAGACGCAGCCCGCACCACCCAGGAGTTCCAGCATGTCGGGCTTCCAGAGGTCGATCCGGGTCTGGATCCCGAACTGGACGCGCCGCGCCGTGAGCGCCTCCAGGAGAGGCTTCTGGGGCAGAAAGATCTCGTCGATGAAGTAGAGATAGGTCGCGCCCTGGACGATCAGGCCGTCGATCTCCTCGAGCAGGAGGCCAAGGTCGCGGCGGCGGTACTTGTCGCGGAAATCGATCTTCGCGCAGAAGCTGCAGGCGTAGGGGCAGCCGCGCGAGGCCTCGACCTCGGCGCCTGGCCCCATCGCCTCGGCGTCGAAGCGGTGGTGGTGGTGCCGGCAACGGGCGATCCAGGCCTCGGGCCAGCGCAGGGCCGGCAGGTCGGTGAAGCGCCCTGCATGGGGCGGGCCCGTGACCACGACATCGACGCCGTCGCGGAAGGCGATAGCCGGCACCTGCGCGAGGGGCGCCCCGGTGAGGTCCCCCGCCTCGGCGAGCCGGGCGACGATCTCCTCGCACTCGCCGCGCACCGCGATGTCGCAGCCGAGCTTCGTCAGCGTCGGGCGCGGCGTCGCCGAGCCGTGCGGCCCGACCGCCACCGTGCGCCCGCCGCGCCCGCCCAAGGCGTCCAAGAAGGCGCGCGGCACGCGCAGTTCCGGCGGGGCGCAGCGCCAAAACAGGTAGGTCGGAGCGGTGGCGATCACCGTCATAGCCGGCGCGAAGGCGGCGACGCGATCCGCCGCGGCCGCGGCGCTCAGGCCCTCGAGATGCGCGTCGACGATCAGCGGCCGGTGCCCGGCCCGGGTCAGGAGCGCGGCGGCATAGGCGAGCTCGAGCGGCAGGTGCGGCGCCCGGCAGCCGAAATAGATGCTGTTGCGATAGTCCCAGGGCGGGTTGACGAGGGCGACGCGCATCAGGCGGGCTCCTCGATCCGGGACGGAGCGTGGACCTGCTCCGGCTGCGCGAGCGAGGCGCGCAGCCAAGCGGCGAGCGAGGCCACGCCCTCGCGCCAGGGCCGAGCAGGGGGAAGGTCCAGGGCCTCGCCGACGCGGCGGGCGTCGGAGACGTAGTAGCGCTGGTCGCCCGGGCGCCAGTCGCCGGCCAGCACCTCGACCGGCCGCCCGGTCAGGGCGCCGAGATGGGCGATCAGCCCGCGCAGGCTGACCGCGTTGGCCGGTCCCCCACCGAGGTTGAAGGCCCGGCCCGCGATGGCGTCGATCTGGGCCCAGGCCGCGCGATAGGCCGTGACCGCGTCGGCCACGTGGAGGATGTCGCGCACCTGGCAGCCATCGCCGTAGAGGGTGATCGGCTGGCCCCGCAGCGCGCGGATCAGGAAGTGAGCGACCCAGCCCTGGTCCTCGTTCCCCATCTGGCGCGGGCCGTAGATGCAGCTCATCCGCATCACGCAGGTCCGCAGTCCGTAGCTGCGGGCATAGTCGAGCACGTACTGGTCGGCCGCGCCCTTGGAACAGCCGTACGGCGTGTGAAAGACGAGCGGCCGGTCCTCACTGACGCCGCGGGCGCGCAGGCCCGCATCCTCCGGCAGGTAGGCGTCGCCCTCGAGCCGGAGCGCAAGGTCGGGCAGGTTGCCGTAGACCTTGTTGGTCGAGGCGAAGAGCAGGGGGACGGGCCCGCCGACGCGCGCGCGGAGGGCCTCCAGCAGGTTCAGGGTTCCGAGGACGTTGACCTCCATGTCGGCGCGGGGATCTGCGAGGCTCGTGGTCACCGCGACCTGGGCGGCGAAGTGGAATACCGCCTGCGCCTCGGCCATCGCTTGAGCGAGCGCGGCCGCGTCGCGGATGTCGGCGATCACCGGCACGATGCGCGGCCCGTGCCGGGCCTGAAGCCAAGCGAGGTTCGCCTCGACGCCCGGGCGCACCAGCGCGTCGTACAGGATGACGGTGTGCCCCTCTGCCGCGAGCGCGTCGGCAAGATTGGCGCCCACGAAGCCCGCGCCCCCTGTGACGAGAACGGGACGGCCGACGGCCGGCCCTGAGATCGCGGCCGGAGCGCTCACGCGACGAGCCCCCGCGCTTCGAGTTCGCGCCGCGCCTCGGCGACCCGGTCGACGGCCCTCTGCTCGGCGACCCAGGCGGCAAGTTCCGCAAGGCCCTCCGAGAAGTCGCGCCGCGGCGCGTAGCCGAGTTCGCGCCCGATCTTGCCGATATCGGCGATGCAGTGCCGGATGTCGCCGGCCCGGGCCTGCCCGGTGATCTCGGGGACAATGTCTTCGCGGCCCATGGCGCGGGCGAGAAGCGCGGCGACCTCCCTCACCGTGCGGTCCTGCCCACTGCCGACATTGTAGACCTGGCCGGCGGCGGCCGGGTGCTCCAGGGCCAGCACGAAGGCCTGGGCCACGTCCTCCACGTGGACGAAGTCGCGCCGCTGTAGACCATCCTCGAAGATCATCGGCGGCTGGCCGTTGAGGAGGCGGCCGGCGAAGATCGCGAGCACGCCTGTGTACGGGTTCGAGAGCGCCTGGCTTGGCCCGTAGACGTTCCAGAGGCGCAAGCCGACGCCCTCCATGCCGTAGGCGGGGGCGAGCATCAGGGTCAGGCGCTCCTGCATGTACTTGGTCAGCGCGTAGACGGAAGCCAGCGCCGGCTGCTTGCTCTCCGGGGTCGGCGCAGGGACGAGTGGCCGGCCCGCCTCGTCGAGCGGGTCCCAGGGCTCACCGGGGCGGTGGGGCTTGCGCAGCGCGTCCTCGACGATGTCGCCGTCCGCCGTTTGGTAGAGGCCCTCGCCATAAATGCTCATCGAGGAGGCGACGACGACGCGCTGCACCGGCGCCTCGATCAGCGCCTGGAACAGGGCGGCGGTGCCGCAATCGTTGACCGAGACGTACCGCTCGACGGCGTACATGCTCTGGCCGACGCCGACTTCCGCCGCGAGGTGGACGACGTGGGTCGCCCCCGCGAGCGCCCGCGCTGTGGCCTGTCCGTCCCGCACGTCGCCGACCATGAACTCGACCGCCGGGTCGAGGCCCTCCGGGACGGTGCGGCCGCCGTGGACCTGCTCGATCAGGCTGTCGAGGACGCGCACGCGATAGCCCTGGGCGAGCAGCGCGCGCGCTAGGTGCCGACCGATGAATCCGGCACCGCCTGTAATAAGAGCAAGCTTCTTCATGCGCTCCCGGCCCACCCTGCTAAGATGGAGATGCACTATCAAAAGTTATTCTGTCCGAATTTCACGCAACTTATGTTATAATCGCCGGACAATTTTCTTGATATATCGTGCCGACCAATTGATTTTCTGTCCGGGCAATCTTGGTTCAGGATCTTTGTTCCCGGATCAATCGGGAGACTCCTGGTCGTCGAGCGGATCCGGATGGTAGACCAAGGTCGGTTCCCAGGGTCGCTGCGACGGGTCCTCGTCTGGCAGGAACAATGCCCCGGCCCCTCTCTTGCCCGGTCGAGCCGGGCGCCGCCCCTTTGATCCACCCCCATTGAGGTGGTCCGCCCTGTGGGATGGCTTTAGAGCCTGGAGGACGGACGACATGGCCCAGCACCGGAAGCCCGAGGAGATCGCCGCCGAGCTCCAGCAGGCGGATGTGCTGATCTCCCAGGGCCGGAGCGTCACCGACGCCATCCGCGCCATCGGCGTGAATTCAGTGTCGTGCGACCGGTGGCGGTGAGAGTTTGGCGGCCGGAAGAGCGAACCGGCATCTCACTTAGTGCGCCTAACAGAACGGGCACGGATCGGGCGGGTGGGCGTTGGTCGTAATGGCTCGTCCGCTTCTGCCCGATGGTCTCTGGACCGAGATTGCGCCGCTTCTGCCGCCGCCCCGCCCACGTCCAAAAGGTGGCCGACGGCCGATCGAGAACCGAGCCGCGTTGACCGGCATTCTGTTCGTGCTGCGCTCAGGCATCCCGTGGGAGATGCTGCCAGCGGAGATGGGCTGCGGCTGCGGGATGAGTTGCTGGCGGCGCCTGCGCGACTGGCAGGCGGCCGGCGTGTGGGCCCGCCTGCATCAGGTGCTCTTGGAGCGCCTGCACGGGGCGGGCGAGATCAACTGGAGCCGAGCGAGCCTGGACAGCGCCGCTGTCCCGGCTAAAAAAGGGGCTCTGCCACCGGCCCGAACCCGACGGACCGGGGCAAGGCGGGCACGAAGCGCCACCTCGTCACCGACGCGCGCGGTACACCGCTCGGCTTCCGCCTGAGTGGGGCCAACCGGCACGACAGCGTGATGATGGCACCCACCCTCGATGCCATCCCACCCGTGCGCAACGGTCGGCGAGGCCGGCCGCGACACCGCCCGGACAAACTGCACGCTGACAAAGCCTACGACGCTGAACCGCGCCGACACGAGTGCCGGGCGCGTGGGATTGTCCCGCGCATCGCACGCCGCGGCATCGAGAGCAGCGAGAGGCTGGGCCGGCACCGGTGGGTGGTGGAGCGCACGCACGCTTGGTTCAACCGCTTCCGTCGGCTGCCCGTGCGCTATGAGCGACGTGCAGACATCTACGAAGCCTTCACCAGCCTCGCTGCCAGCCTCATCACACTCAACCAGATCAAACGGTTCTGTTAGGCGCTCTTAGGCGGGATCCCGCTATCACACGGAACAGCGAGCACCATCTGAGCTCACCTTGTAGAGGCAGACTGGGATGGGAGGGATCTATGTCGGATACCGGGCAAGCGAAGCCAGCTGCCTTCGACGGCCTTGCGAAGCGCGTCTCGAACCGTGGCGACCCCGACCGTGCCGCAGATGCGGCCCCGGGGCCCCGCATACCCAACGAGGATTTGGAGAAGCGCCAGGACCAGTTGCTCGACGAAGCCGTCGAAGAGACCTTCCCGGCGAGCGACCCGATCGCGCCGAAGCGCATCACAAGATAGGCGCCTGATTTTGAAATCCGACGTGAAGTCTCGGCTTTCCGGCGATCTTATCGAGCCTGAGCAACCGCCCCTGATCGCCACGGGACGCCCGGTGTCGTGCACACCACTGGGCTAGAGCCGCTCTCGTTCGCCGAACCGGCCTCCACTTCGGCTTAAGAGCGCTCTCGGTCGACGTCGCTCAGCCGCCGTGAACCCAAGATCGGCTTGCGGTGTTCTCACATGTGGGTGAGGTGCTCTGCCGTGTCCAAGCCACGGTTCTTCGCCGACGAGCGCCTCATTGCTCCGCGCCGGGGAACACCGATGCCCAGCCAAGAGCAGATGATGAAGCGCCAGCAGGTTCTGGCCGACTTCGGCGAGTTCGTCCTGCGCAGCGAGAACCTCGACGAGGTGCTGACCGAAGCCTGCCGTCTCGTCGCCGAGGCTTGCTGCATCACCCGCGCCAAGATCCTGGAGATCCAGGAGGATGGACAAGTGGTCTTCGTGCGGGCCGGCGTCGGCTGGGCTCCGGGCATCGTTGGTCGGCTGCGCTTACCCATGAGGGAGCGCTCCTCCGAGACCTTCGCGATCAAGCAAGGCAGGCCGATCATTACGCAGGACATCCGCCAGGAGGAGCGCTTCGATGTCCCCGCCTTCATGAAGGAGGCCGGGGTCAGGGCATTCGCCAACGTGCCGATCTTTGTGCCGGGCCGGAAGGTCTACGGCCTGCTGGAGGTGGACGCGACCGAACCGCGCGACTTCGCTCAGGAGGACACCGAGTTCCTGCGCACCTACGCCATCATCCTAGGACCGGTGATCGACCGCCTGCAGAAGGTGAGTGCTTTGCGCTTGACCGAGGAGCGCTTCCGGCGCTTCGCCGAGCATTCGGCCAACGTACTCTGGCTCGCCGACCTGGAGAGTGGACGGCTCGATTATCTCAGCCCGGCCTTCGCGCAGATCTGGGGCATGCCTGCCGAGGACATGCCGGACCTCGCGCGTTGGCTCGCCAGCGTCCACCCGGAGGACCGCGACGCTGCAGCACAAGCAATGGAGCGGGTCAGCGGAGGCGAGACACTCGTGTTGGAGTACCGCATCCTGCGCGCCTCGGATAACGCAGTGCGCCGCATCCGCGACACCTTCTTCTCGATCCCAGGCATTGACGGACGGAGCCGGTCAGCGGGCGGGATCGCGCAGGACGTCACAGTCGATACCGGCCTGCGCGCCTACGTGATCGCGGGCGGGGACGATGCCCGGCGCGGCCTCGTCGATGCCCTGCAGTCCGGTGGGTACGAGGTGCAAGCCTTTGAGAGCGGTCAGGCCCTCCTCAAGATGATAGGCGCGCTGAGGCCGGGCTGCGTCGTGTTCAACCTGAAGGAAGCCGGCGACATCGTCGTCGCAAGTGAATTGAAGGCGGCTCGTGCGCACCTGCCCATGGTGGCAGTTGGCGCGAGCAGGGGCGATGTCGGCCTCGGGGTCCGCTACATGAAGGCGGGAGCGGTCGATTTCCTCGAAGCCCCCTGCGCACCGCAGGCTCTGCTGTTCGCCGTCAAGACGGCGCTCGCCGGGATCCACGCCGAGGCGGATCGGGCGCACGGGAGCAACGAAGCTCGGAGCCGGATCGTGGCGCTTTCCCCGCGCGAGCGCGCGGTGCTGGAGGGATTGCTCGCTGGCGGGACCAACAAGACCATCGCTCGTACGCTGGGCCTGAGCCCACGCACGGTGGAGATCCACCGTGCCCGGGTCATGGAGGCGCTGGGTGTCCGCACCTTGCCCGAGGCCGTTCTCATCGCGACGGCCGCCGGTGTGCGTCCCGCCCAACACGACGATGACTAAGTCGTGCAGCCCGGCACCTACGAGGGAACCGGGCTGCGAGATCAGGCTGTCACGCCGTTGTCGCCCTCAGCTTTGCCGTCATGCTCATCGGAGATCCAGAAGGCGCGCGGGAGAAGAGATCCACCGCATGCCAGAAGGCGGCGGGCGTCAGGCGGCTCGGGACGATCCAGATCTCGGCCATTGCGGGACGGGACAGGGACCAAGACCATCGGGCGTGAAGGGCCTGAGAACCGTCCAGATCATACTCCGCAGATGTCGGGTTCTCCCTGGATTTGAGCACGGTGCTGCCATCGGCAATGCGGACGGCTCCTAGGTCAAGACCCTGAACGACTTGCCCGTCCGGCATCTGACTTAGGATCGATCCGGATGCCGCGGCGGCGCAAGGCCCCCATCTGACTTCGACGCGAAGGCAGGGAGGCGCAGCATGGGTGCGAGTGACCTGGATGCGGCACGAGGCGATCGGGCCCGGACAGCAAGCGGCGTGGCCTGTGCTGGGAGCCAGGCTGCGGGCGGTGCGTGATCCTGGGACGCTGGCGCTCGCGGCTCATCGTGGCGCGCAGCGCCCGCTCCGCATCGGCGGCGCCTCTCACAATCGGTGACATGCGCGGGGCCCATGCGTCAGGGCTACAAAGGCCGGTCCCGTTGCAGGTCAGGGGCACGCGCAGAGCCGACACGGTATCCTGGCTAGCGATTGCCGCAGCAGCGGATCATCAGAACCTTCCTCCACCCGGCGATACAGAATCTCCCTGACATTGTTCATTTTGCTATGAAACACCGACCTAGCGCAATAGATCATCAAAAACTGAGTAGGTGAATTCCGCGGCCCTAGACTGCCATTCTAAATGTATTCCTGTGAACATACCGGACGACAGGCCGGAGAATTCAACGATGCAGTCAGAGATAGCACGTGAGATCCTGGCATATTTGCGCAGTACGCATCGGCTGCCCGGTGCACGCCTGCGCATCACGACGCTGGATGAACGGTTTGGGACCGACCCCGCAGTTGCGGCAGCGGTCTCGGAACTCGCGCGCACCGGATATGTCGCCACGCCGGACGCCGGCACGGTCGAACTGACCCCGCGTGGATATGAGGCGCTGTTGAGTAACAAGTTCTGATCTCAATGCAAGCAATCGTTCATGCAACTGGAGTGCAAAACATGTCGATGAATGGACAGGATCGCGCGGGAGGGCGTCCACTGCTCGCTCTGATCAGCAGAGGCATGGCCGTCGTCGATAGCGACGGAACTCGGATCGGAACTGTCGACAAGCTCGAAGGTGGTCATCTCAAGATCTCTCGTGTCGACCAGAAGCCTCGAAACCAGCACCAATACGTCACCCCGGATTGGATCGCTGCCGTGGATGACCGGGTCACACTGAATCGGACATTCGACGAGGCAAAACGCGTTTGGGCGAGCGAGCCCTACGCGAAGCGCCACCATCTTGAGCGCGCGATCTGACACCGGCATTGCGCGGAGGTCTACCGGCACGGACGTGCCCTCGAGGTCTTCAAGGAGGCTGACGGTTCAGGCCGAGCCGGACCACGCCCGATCTGCCAGCGCGACCCGGCGAAGCGGATCAGATCCTGGCTGATCCATCACGCTCGAGCCCTATATTCAGGGAGCCCAGCATGAGCGACGGAATCTGCGACATCTGTTGGGTGCGACCGGCCACCGTACGGGCTCAGGTGGTCAGCAACAACCAGCGCCGGACCATGGAATTGTGCGACGTCGATTACCGGCGTGTCGCCCGCCAGCAGGGCCGCTCCAGCTCCCCCCTCGGATCGCTGTTCGATCGACGAGATCATCGTCTTCCACGCATTGGGTCAGAGCGAGATCCGCTCGATCGTCGAGCTGCAGCCGGAGCGTGTCCGACGCACAGCACAGGGGCAGGGTGTCGAGCTCGTGACGGACCAGAGCCTCGTCGACCATCGCGCGGCGGCAGGGTTCCGACCGGAATTCGGCGCGCGCGAATTGCGGCGCCTGATCCGTATAGCGGCCCACTTCGACAAAGCCGCGCAATGGTTTTCCGTCCCGGCTGATCGTCCGGGGCGGACGCGCTGATCCTGGAGCGTGCCATGAGCCTCGACACCTTGTTCCGCCCCTTCGAATACAAGTCGCTCCGGTTGAAGAATCGCATCGTCATGGCGCCGATGACGCGTTCGTTCTCTCCCGGCGGCGTCCCGACGCCCGCAGTGGCCAGCTATTACCGGCGACGTGCTCCCGAGGCTGGACTGATTATCTCGGAAGGCACCGTCGTCGACCGGCCAGCGTCGTCGAACGATCCCGCAATTCCTCATTTCCATGGCGAACAGGCGCTTGCAGGGTGGAAGCACGTCATCGACGATGTGCATGCCGCCGGAGGCGCGATGGCGCCGCAGATCTGGCACATGGGCATCGTGGCGCCCCACGCGTCGGGATGGAAGCCGCCTACCCCGATGGAAGGCCCGTCCGGCTTCGTCCTCCCCGGCGAGGCCGGCGGCGTCGCGATGTCAGAGTGCGATATTGCCGATACGATCACGGCGTTCGGCCGTGCCGCCGCGGAGACCAAGCGCCTCGGCTTCGACGCGGTCGAGATTCACGGCGCACACGGCTACCTGATTGATCAGTTCTTCTGGGCCGGCGTGAACAAGCGACAAGACCGCTATGGCGGCGCGACCCTGCCGGAGCGGAGTCGCTTCGCCATCGAGGTCGTGCGCGCGGTTCGCTCTGCGGTCGGCGAGGACTTCGCCGTGATCCTGCGCCTCTCACAGTGGAAGCAGCAAGATTTTGCGGTGAAGCTCGCCCGAACACCCGACGAAATCGCTGCGTGGCTCAACCCGTTCGCCGAAGCGGGCGTCGATATCTTCCACTGCTCGCAGCGGCGTTTCTGGCAGCCGGAGTTTGAAGGCTCGGACCTGAATTTCGCGGGCTGGGCAAAGAAGCTGACGGGGAAGCCCTCGATTACGGTCGGCTCGGTCGGACTCTCGGGCGAGTTCATTGCCGCCTTCCAGGGCGAGAGCTCACGTCCGGACCCGCTGGACGAACTCATCCGCCGTCTCACGCGCGGCGATTTCGACCTCGTGGCCGTCGGCCGGGCCATGTTGTCCGACCCGCATTGGGTGAGCAAGATCCGCGAGGGACGGCACGAGCACCTGAAGGATTTTACCCGCGAAGCACTCGCCACGCTCTCCTGAAGATCGGGGCTCGCGATCAGGCGGGCCGAATGACCGACGACATGAAGCCGCCTGCGATCATCAGCGCCAGACCCAAGACGAAGAAAATCCCCGCGCTCGTCAAGGCATTGGCGGCAAACCTGCTCAGCCGCCTCGACTTCCGGGGTGGCCGCACTTCACTCTGTCCCCAGAGCATGTAGCGCGCGGAGTTCCAACTGAAAGCCATCGAGATGCCGCACAACGTAATAGCCAAAAGCAAAAGCGCCCATGATGCAAGCAAGACATACTTGTAGGACGGCGGAGAGTTTTGGATACCCCCAAGCTTGTCGGAGAAATTGACCGAAAATAAAAGGATGCCGCTGATTATGCCGATCGATTGCTTCGCCAGCTCGATGGGCTCTCGATAATTATAATTAAGAAAATCTTCCCGCTCCGCAATATCCTCTTTCTCACTCGTGCGCCCTCGATCAGTGTCTCCGGCATCTGTCATCGTACGCCCGACCTCGATCTTTCCGTCGCGACAAGTGGCATGACCTGATCGGCTGAAGGCAGGATGGCCTGTTCCTGATGCCCGTAAAACCCGGACTTATCTGGCGAAACTTCGCTTCTCCGTCAGCTTGAGTCAATCATTTCCCCTGACGCAGACGCTCTTCTCGGGCTCTCCGTGGTCCGCGTCTATGGATATGCGCCGGAGACGCTCGCGTCGGCGCAAGCTGGCAGGCAAACGATCACGATGCCAAGCTGAGAGATTTGCTTCGTCTGACCGTGCGATCACCGAATCGTCGTCGCGCGCTCGTGCCGATAATCGCCATTGAGCACTCTGACATCCGCCCGGCACCTGGGTCAGTCCTTAGGGCGAAACCTTATAGGCGCCCGTCAGTCCACGCCGATAGATCATGAGGCTGAGGGCGGCGTAGCCCCGATCTCCCGCCGTCCGGCGCGGATGCAAGCGCCGACGGCCGCCTCCTCAGCGCCGCACGGCGCCTTTGTCCATCAACACGTCCAGGGCGAACTGTTCGTGCCGCTCGACCGCCGTCACCACTGCGGTGATCGGCTTGCCGCCGCCCTCCGTGCGCAGATGCAGCTTGGTCGAGAAGCCGCCCTGCTTGCGCCCGAGCGCCTCGCCCACACCCTCGACCGTGCCCTCACCCCTCGATGGCGCCGGACCGGCGTGCGCCGGCAGCGTGCTGTGACCTGACCGGCTGGCTTTGGACCGGGCTGATTGAGAGGATCAGCCAGGACCGGAGGAGTCGGACATGCGGCGAGGTCAGAAGACGAGCGCGGAGCAGGTCGTGCTGATGCTGCGCCAGAT
>Ga0126362_10000076_pt1 | contig 112561 bp, 90 predicted proteins | sample ANMtaG_FD_126269 | JGI IMG/M metagenome (GOLD analysis project Ga0126362, IMG submission 126269) | Continental margin sediment microbial communities from North Pacific Ocean - ANME2c_DSS_Sorted | ecosystem: Environmental > Aquatic > Marine > Continental margin > Sediment | place: Pacific Ocean... | reverse complement strand
TGGCAAACCAGTCAAGAAATTCGTTCCAGGTGCGGGGGTAGTCCCCTCCAGGAGTTGGCGTTAGCATCTGGGTTTCCATCCAGCTATTCTCACGTCACTGGAGCTAAATAGATACCCCTTATGGGTATCCAGTTGTTTGGCGGCGACTGACTACAATCCGCCCCCATGGCGACTCCCCCCAAGACTCCCCCCAATTCTTCGTCCGCGTCCTCCGGCTACTCGGAAGGCTCCATCCGCGTGCTCAAGGGCCTGGAGCCCGTCAAGCAGCGCCCGGGCATGTACACCCGCACCGACAACCCGCTGCACATCATCCAGGAAGTGCTCGACAACGCCGCCGACGAGGCGCTCGCGGGCCACGGCAAGAAGATCAAGGTCACGCTGCATGCCGACGGCTCGGTCAGCGTCGAGGACGACGGCCGCGGCATTCCCTTCGGCCTGCATCCCGAAGAAAAGGCGCCCGTGGTCGAGCTGGTCTACACCCGGCTGCACGCCGGCGGCAAGTTCGACAAAGGCTCGGGCGGCGCCTACAGCTTCTCGGGCGGCCTGCACGGCGTGGGCGTGTCGGTGACCAACGCGCTGTCGAAGCGGCTCGAGGTGGCGACGCACCGCGAGGGCTCGATCGCAAGGCTGGCCTTCAGCGGCGGTGACGTGATCGAGCAACTCGAAGTGCGCAAGCTCGAGGCCGGCGAGCGCAAGCAGGGCACCACGGTGCGCGCCTGGCCCGACGCCAAGTACTTCGAGACCGCCGCGCTGCCCATGGGCGAGCTCACCCACCTGCTGCGCAGCAAGGCCGTGCTGATGCCCGGCGTGAGCGTCACGCTCGTCAACGAGAAGACCAAGGAAACGCAGCAGTGGCTCTACAAGGGTGGCCTGAGCGACTACCTGATGCAGACGCTCAACGGCGACCCCGTCATTCCGCTCTTCGAGGGCGGCGGCCACGCCGACAAGAACGCCGACAACTTCGCCGAAGGCGAGGGCGCAGACTGGGCCGTGGCCTTCACCGAAGACGGCCAGCCGGTGCGCGAGAGCTACGTCAACCTGATTCCCACCAGCGCCGGCGGCACGCACGAAAGCGGCCTGCGCGATGGCCTGTTCACCGCGGTGAAGGGCTTCATCGAGCTGCATTCGCTCTTGCCCAAGGGCGTGAAGCTGCTGCCCGAGGACGTGTTCGCGCGCGCCTCGTACGTGCTGAGCGCCAAGGTGCTCGACCCGCAGTTCCAGGGCCAGATCAAGGAACGCCTGAATTCGCGCGACGCCGTGCGCCTGGTGTCGAGCGTCGTGCGCCCCGCGTTGGAGCTGTGGCTCAACCAGCATGTCGACTACGGCAAGAAGCTGGCCGAGCTGGCCATCAAGGCCGCGCAGACGCGCCAGCGCGCCGGGCAGAAGGTCGAGAAGCGCAAGGGCTCCGGCGTGGCCGTGCTGCCCGGCAAGCTGACCGACTGCGAGAGCAAGGACATCAGCCACAACGAAGTTTTCCTGGTCGAGGGCGATTCCGCCGGCGGCAGCGCCAAGATGGGCCGTGACAAGGAAAGCCAGGCCATCCTGCCGCTGCGCGGCAAGGTGCTCAACACCTGGGAGGTGGAGCGCGACCGGCTTTTCGCCAACACCGAAATCCACGACATCTCGGTAGCCGTGGGCGTCGACCCCCACGGTCCCAGCGACACGCCCGACATGAGCGGCCTGCGCTACGGCAAGATCTGTATCCTGAGTGATGCCGACGTGGACGGCTCGCACATCCAGGTGCTCCTGCTCACGCTGTTCTTCCGCCACTTCCCGAAATTGATCGAAGCCGGCCACGTGTATGTCGCGAAGCCGCCACTTTTCCGGGTCGATGCGCCTGCGCGCGGCAAGAAACCCGCCTCCAAGGTCTACGCGCTGGACGAGGGCGAATTGACCGCCACGCTCGACAAATTGCGTAAAGATGGCGTGCGCGAAGGCGCCTGGAGCATCAGCCGCTTCAAGGGCCTGGGCGAAATGAGCGCGGAACAATTGTGGGAAACCACGCTCAATCCGGACACCCGACGCCTGATGCAGGTCCAATTGGGCCGGTTTGATTTCACGTCCACCCAGGGCGAAATCACCAAGCTGATGGGCAAGGGCGAAGCGGCCGCGCGGCGCGAACTCATGGAGTTGCGCGCCGACGACGTCGATATCGACGTCTGATTCCGGCCGGAACATTTCTCACGACAGGGCATGAACGGGCACAAGATCATTTGCGGTTCGCTGGCAGGGGCTTGCGTTGTGGGCGCGATTGCCATGCTGGCGCGCGCCCAGCCGGAGATCGCGCCGCCGGACATCTTCTTTGCCGGCCTGTTTCTGTTCTTCGTGTTCGTGTTTATCTGGGCGGGCTGGTGGGACGAGGCGGTCAACGACAACGCCGAGCCCAGCCTTGCAGAGCGGACCGTCGCCACCGGCTGGCTGTGGATGCGCCGGCTCGTCTGCTGGGGCGGTGCGTTCTTCTCTCTCCTGATTGCTGCGTCGATGGTCGCCAAGGGCATCCAGCCCGAGCAGGTGCCTGTTGTTGTCCTTGCCGTGTCGATTGGCGGCGTGCTGATCTGGGCCGGCCTGAAGGGCTTCGGGCGTGTGCGCGGCATGAGCGACGACGCCGCAGTCCACGCCGAGCGCCGCAAGCGCTACGGCTGGTGGTTCTGAGGACAGGGCCCGCATCGCCATGAAACGCTGGTTCCGCCCGTTCTTGCTGTGTGCAGCCCTCGTGCTGTCGCTGCAGGGTGCGCACGCCGCCGACATCTACGGCTACATCGACAGCAAGGGCATTGCGCACTTCGCTTCCGAAAAGATCGACGAGCGCTACCAGATCTTCTTCCGCGGCGGCCAGAGCTTCGACACCGCCAACGGCATCTCCCCGCTGGGCCGCGGTGTCGGCAAGCTCGACGGCAAGGTGTCGCCTGCCTCGCAGAGCCTGCTCGCCATGTTCGAGGCCTCGCCCGGCTACAAGACCGCCAAGGCCGCGCTGCGCGACGCGTCGAGCAAGCATTCGATCGACTACGAGCTGCTGCAGGCGCTCATTGCCACCGAATCTGGCTTCGATGCGCAGGCCGTCTCGCCCAAGGGCGCGATGGGCCTCATGCAGCTGATGCCCGCCACCGCGCAGCGCTACGGCGTGTCTGCGGACAAGCGCACGACCATCGAGAAGAAGCTGTTCGATCCGCGCGTCAACATCGCCGCCGGCTCGCGCTACCTGCGCGACCTGATCGCGATGTTCCCCGGACAGATCGAACTCGCGCTGGCCGCCTACAACGCGGGCGAGGGTGCGGTGCAGCGCGCGGGCAACAAGATCCCGAACTACAAGGAAACGCAGAACTACGTGCAGACCGTGCTGCAGCTCTATGCGTACCTGAAGCCTTCCGTGGCGACGGGCAGCGCCGGCAGCGGTGCGGTGCGCGGCGGCAAGACGCCGGGCCGTGTCCGCATGGAGCTGACGGTGCCGCAGGGCGGTGCCATCGGACGCGGCAACATGCCGTCCGACACGCCGCGTAACGTGCCGACCATGCCCGACATCCCCGAGCCGCAGGCCGTGCCGACCGGCGCGGCCGAGGCGACCGACACTACGCCGCTGTCCTGATGAGGGAGACCGTGATGCACCGTCGAAGCTTCGTTCTCGCGACCGCCGCCGGCATGGTGGCGGGCACGGTGCGCGCGCAGCATCCAGCCACGCACGACACGCTGCCGGCCGCGCCTTCCTCGGCCGAGCCTTACGCGCGGCTGCAGGGCGGCGTGCCTCATCACATGACGCCCGACCAGGAGGCGCAGCGGTTCACTGAAAGCATCGCGCCGCCTGGCCCGCAAGGCCGCTGGGAGCCGCGTGCAGCCTTGCCGATCCCGCGCAGCGAAATGGCCTGGGCTACCGCAGCGATGGGCCGCATGCACGTCGTCGGCGGCTATGGCGAAGGCAAGGTCAACCGCGACTACCACCATATCTACGACCCGAAGGCCGACCGCTGGCTCGACGGCGCGCCTCTACCGCGCGGCGCCAACCACGTCGCGGTGACGGCCGAAGGCGGCCGCGTGTACGCGCTCGGCGGCTTCGTCGAGCAGAACCGCCGCTCCGACACCAACGCCTACGTCTACGACATCGCCGCCAACCGCTGGAGTGCCATCGCCCCGCTGCCGCGCCCGCGTGGTGCCGCCGCTGCCGTGATGCTCGACGGCGCGCTGCACCTGATCGGCGGTGCTTCCGAGCCCGCGGCCGAGCGTGCGAGCGTCGGCTGGCACGAGGTCTACGACCCCAAGGCCGACCGCTGGTCGGCACGCAAGCCGCTGCCCGGCGCGCGCGACCACGTCGGCTGCGTGTCGCACGGCGGCCAGATCCATGTGATCGGCGGGCGCTTCAACACCTTCGAATACAACACCGACCTGCACCACGTCTACCTGCCCGCGCGCGATACCTGGGAGCTGCGCTCGCCGCTGCCCACCGCGCGCTCGGGCCACGGGCTCGTGGTGTATCGCGGCCGCTTCTTCGCCATGGGCGGGGAGGGCGGCATCCTCGTCAGCGGCGTGCCGCGTCAGGCCAGGGTGTTCGGCCAGATGGAAAGCTACAACCCCGTCGACGACACCTGGCAACGCCACGCCCCGATGACCACGCCGCGCCACGCCGTGGGCGCGGCCGTCATCGGCGACTGGATCTACGTCGCGGGCGGCGGCGCGGTGCTCGGCGGCGCCGTGCAGTCTGCGGTGCACGAGGCATTCACACTGGGCTGATCGCGACGCCCATCGCGCGCAGCCTGCAGCAACAGTTTTTCTCACCAGCTCTTTCATGGATTCCCAACCTCCGCTCGATCTCCAGGGTCCCACCGACGGCGACACGACCCTGACCCTCGCCGACTACGCCCAGACCGCCTACCTCGAATACGCGCTCAGCGTGGTCAAGGGCCGCGCGCTGCCCGATGTGTCCGACGGCCAGAAGCCGGTGCAGCGCCGCATCCTTTACTCGATGTCGCGCATGGGCCTGGGCTTTGGCGGCACCAACGGCACCGTGGGTGCCAAGCCCGTGAAGAGCGCGCGCGTGGTCGGCGACGTGCTCGGCCGCTTCCACCCGCACAGCGACCAGGCCGCGTACGACGCGCTGGTGCGCATGGCGCAAGACTTCTCGCAGCGCTATCCGCTGGTCGACGGCCAGGGCAACTTCGGCAGCCGCGACGGCGACGGCGCAGCCGCCATGCGCTACACCGAAGCGCGCCTGGCGCGCATCACCAGCCTGCTGCTCGACGAGATCGACGAAGGCACGGTCGACTTCATTCCCAACTACGACGGCAGCACCGAAGAGCCGCGCCTGCTGCCCGCGCGGCTGCCGTTCACGCTGCTCAATGGCGCCAGCGGCATCGCGGTCGGCCTGGCCACCGAAATTCCGAGCCACAACCTGCGCGAGATCGCCGATGCTTGCGTGGCGCTGATCAAGTCGAACGGCAAGCTCAGCGAGGAAGAACTCTTCGCCATCGTGCCCGGCCCCGACTACCCGGGCGGCGCGCAGATCATCAGCAGCGCGAGCGACATCGCCGACGCCTACCGCACCGGCCGCGGTTCGCTCAAGGTGCGTGCTCGCTGGAAGATCGAGGAACTGGCACGCGGCCAGTGGCAGCTCGTGGTCAACGAGCTTCCGCCAGGCGTCAGCACGCAGAAGGTGCTCGAGGAAATCGAGGAAATCACCAACCCCAAGGTCAAGACCGGCAAGAAGGCGCTGAGCGCGGAACAGACGCAGCTGAAGGCCGCGATGCTGTCGGTGCTCGACGTGGTGCGCGACGAGTCCAGCAAGGACGCCGCCGTGCGCCTCGTGTTCGAGCCCAAGACCTCGCGCATCAGCCAGGATGAGTTCATCACCACGCTGCTCGCGCAGACCTCGCTGGAGACCTCGTCGCCGATCAACCTCACGATGGTCGGCATCGACGGCAAGCCCATGCAGAAGTCGCTGCGCCAGATGCTCAACGAGTGGATCGCCTTCCGCGAGATCACCGTCGAGAAGCGCTCGCGCTTCCGCCTCGGCAAGGTGCAGGACCGCATCCACATCCTCGAGGGCCGGCAGCTGGTGCTGCTGAACATCGACGAGGTGATCGCGATCATCCGTACGGCGGAAGACCCGAAGGCTGCGCTCATCGCGCGCTTCAACCTCAGCGAAGTGCAGGCCGAGGACATCCTCGAAATCAGGTTGCGCCAGCTTGCGCGACTCGAAGCCATCAAGATCGAGCAACAGCTCAAGGAGCTGCGCGAGGAGCAGAAGAAGCTCGAGGACATCCTCGCCAGCCCGGCCGCGCTGCGCCGCCTGCTGGTGAAGGAAATCGAAGCCGACGCCAAGACCTTCGAAGACGCGCGCCGCACGCTGATCCAGGCCGAGAAGCGTGCTGTGGCAGAGGTGAAGGTGGTCGACGAGCCCGTCACCGTCATTGTGTCGCAGAAGGGCTGGGTCCGCGCGCAGAAGGGCTGGGCCAGCGAGAAGGCTGCTGGCAACGGAAACGGCGCGGCGCCCGAGTACAGCTTCAAGTCGGGCGATGCGCTCTACGAGGCCTTCGAATGCCGCAGCGTCGACACGTTGCTGGTGTTCGGCAGCGCCAAGGACAAGAGCGTGCGCGTCTACACCGTGCCTGTGGCTTCGCTGCCGGGCGGGCGCGGCGACGGCCAGCCCGTCACCACGCTCATCGAGCTGGAGGCCGGCACGCACGTCACGCACTTCTTCACGGGCCCTGTGGGCGCCAGCCTGCTGCTGGCCAACACCGGCGGCTACGGCTTCATCGCCACGGTCGAGAACATGATGTCGCGCCATCGCGGCGGCAAGGCCTTCATCGACGTGGGCGAGGGCGAGCAGCTTTGCCGTCCGTCGCTGGTGGGCGGTGCGAGCGGCGCCGAGCCGATGCCCGCGGCCACGCACGTGGCCTGCGCCTCGACGGGCGGACGCATCCTGACCTTCGACATCGCCGAACTCAAGAGCCTGCCCAAGGGCGGCCGGGGCCTCACGCTGATCGACCTGGAAGCCAAGGACACCCTGGCCGGCGCGGCCGCCTACACGCGCAGCGTGAAGATCGAAGGCATCGGCCGCGGCGGCAAGGAGCGCGAAGAAACGCTCGAAATCCGCACGCTCAACAACGCACGCGGCAGCCGCGCGCGCAAGGGCAAGGCGGCCGACCTCGGCTTCAAGCCGGCGAGCATCGTGCGGGTGCAATAGCCATGGGCGGCATCGACATCAGCGTCATCAGCGTCTTCATCGCCGTGGTCACCGGCATCGGCAGCTACGTGCTGGGCCGGCGCATGCGCGAGAAGAGGGCGGCGAAGAAGCGCGAGAAGGACCGCATCGCCTCTCAGGCGAACGAGACGCGCCAGGTGCGGCGCGCGCGTGAGCGCAAGGAGCGCGGCGAGTAGCTCGCCGGCTCAGGAAGGGAAGGAGGGCCGGTCAGCGCAGATCGGTCCACCAGCGCGTGTTGGTCCGCGCGGCTCCCACCGTCACCACCTCGCCGATCACCGGCGTGGCCAGATCGATCTTCTTTGCTTCCGTGAGGGCCGCGATGCGGTCCAGCGGGTCGCGCCAGGCGTGGAACGCGAGGTCGAAGGTGCTGTTGTGCACGGAGAAGAAGGTCTTGCCGCGCAGGTCCTCGAAGGCTTTCACGCTCTGCTCGGGCGCCATGTGCACGGCGGGCCACATGCTGTCGTAGGCGCCGTTTTCCATCAGCGCGATGTCGAAGCCGCCGAAGCGCTCGCCGATCTGCTTGAAGCCCGGAAAGTAGCCCGAGTCGCCGCTGTAGAAGATGCGCTGGTCGCCGCTTTGCACCACCCATGAGGCCCACAGCGTGCGGTCGCGGTCGCCCAGCGTGCGGCCCGAGAAGTGCTGCGCGGGCGTGGCGGTGAGCTTCACGCCATCGTGCTCGGCGCCCTGCCACCAGTCGAGCTCGGTCACGCGCTCGGCCGGCACGCCCATCGCCACCAGCCGTGAGCGCACGCCCAGCGGCACGAAGTAGCGCTTCACGTCCTTCGAGAGGTATTCGATGGTCGCCACGTCGAGGTGGTCGTAGTGGTCGTGCGAGAGGATCACGCCCTCGATCGACGGCAGATCCTCGAGCGCGATCGGCGTCTTGTGAAAGCGCTTCGGCCCCGCCCATTGCACGGGCGACGCGCGGTCGCTGAACACCGGGTCTATCAGCCAGTACTTGTCGCGCAGCTTCAGCAGGTGCGACGAATGGCCCAGGCGCACCACGTGGTTGGTCTTCGTGTCGAGCGCGTCGAGCGTGGCCTTGTCCAGCGGCTTCACGGGAATGGGGTCGACCGGCACGGTGTCGACCTTGCTGCCCACGATGAAGCGCGACCAGATGCGCCATGCGCTGGCCTGCGCGGGCAGGTCGGGGTTGGCCATGTTGTGGAAGCCGCCGTCCTTGAACTGGGGCGAGTTCTCGTAGCGCGTCTCGCCGCCCCCGGCGGCGCTGCAGCCCGCGACGAAGGCGCAGCCGGCCGCGGCGAGCGCGGTGCCGCGGCGCAGGAGTTGGGGCAGGTAGGAGCCTTGCGAGCCCGGGTCTTCAGCCATGGGAGAGCCTTCTGGATTGTGTTTGTCGGATGGCCGGAGACTATCGAAGGCGCGTGTTTCAATGGTTTCAGCGATAGAAACATTCGGGCAGGAGGGGCATTCCGGTGCTATGCCATGCGCCGTATGGCGGGCGCCGCCGAGGCCCGGCACACTGCCGGACTTCATCGGTTTCACCCGTTCTGAGGAGGCACAAGATCCATGAGCACCAACCGCTATCCCATCATCTACGTGCGCGGCTACGCAATGACCGAGTCGGAGCGCGACGAGACCGCGGCCGATCCGTTCTGCGGCTTCAACATCGGCTCCACGGTGTACCGCGCCACCGTGAAGAAGGAAGCGCCGGCGCAGAAGTTCGTCTTCGAATCGCCGATGGTGCGGCTGCTGGCCGACTTCCAGTACCAGAGCGTCTACCAGAACGGCCTGGACATCCTCGACCCCGACTGGAAGCCCTCGCCCGACGCGAACGGCAACGACGTCGACGGCATTCCCTCGGCCTCGGTCATCATCTACCGCTACTACGACTCGGGCTCCGAGCTGCTGGGCGACGGCAAGGCCAAGGACGTCAAGGTGTACGCGCAGGGCCTGAGCCAGCTGATCCTTCGCGTGCGCGACCTCGTGGTGCAGCGCGAAGGGCCCTCGGGCTTCACGGCCGACGACTTCCGCTGCTACCTTGTCGCGCATTCCATGGGCGGGCTGGTGGTGCGCGCCTTCCTGCAGAACCCCGCGCTCGGCGACGCGAAGGCCCGCGCCTGCGTCGACAAGGTGTTCACCTACGCCACGCCGCACAACGGCATCGACATGGGCGGCATCAACGTGCCGGCCTGGCTCACGGTGAACGAGATGAATACCTTCAACCGCGACAAGATGTCCGAGTTTCTGGCGACGCCGGCCGTCAACGGCCGCATGGACTACCTGCCGGCCGCCGCCTTTCCGCCCGAGCGCTTCTTCTGCATGGTCGGCACCAACCGCGGCGACTACGAGACCGCCAAGGGCCTTTCGCGCATGTTCGCGGGCCACGGCAGCGACGGCCTCGTGCGCATCGAGAACGCTTCGCTCTGGGCCGTCGACGATGCTGGCAAGACGCAGCCGGTGGCCACCGCCTACACCTACCGCTCGCACTCGGGCTACTTCGGCATCGTCAACTCCGAAGAGGCCTACCAGAACCTCACGCGCTTCCTGTTCGGTGACGTGCGGGTCGACCTGTGGTTCGACGTTGACGGCGTCACCTTGCCGCCCGACCTGCCCAAGGACGCGGATGTCGATGCGCTCTACCAGGTCGAGCTGCTGGCCGCGCCGCGCGGCAAGCGCTGGTACCTGAGCCGCCGCATCGCAGAGGAAGACTCCCCCGCCTGCCGCACGCACAAGGAGCTGACCGACCCGGCCACGGCCGATCGCCGTTCGATCTATCTGTCGACCGTGTTCCTCGCCAACAGGGCCCGCGTGAAGCAGGACCGCCCGACGCTGGCCTACGCCATGACGCTGGGCGTGCGCGTGCCCGACTACCAGGTCAACAACAAGTTCTGGCTCGACGGCCATTACGAAGGCAGTTCGCTCTTTCGCGACACGCTGATCATCGAGATCGCGCCGCCCCAGCCCGGCGACCCGGCCGAGAACTGGAACGTCAAGTACGGATGGCAGACCGACACCGCCGGCCGTGCCTCGCTGCCCATGAGCCCGAAGCAGCTGGCGAGCGGCAAGCTGCAGTTCGTGGTGCCGTTGTCCAGCCTCGGCGCGGCACCAGCCGCGCCAGGCATCAGCGGCAAGGTGCGGCTGGAGGTGAGCGCCTGGGACTAGGCAGAACAGGTGGGCCGTAGTCAGGTCGGATCGTTCACAATCGCGCCGGCATGCACTACCTCCTGTTCATCGGAGCCCTCCTGTTCTTCGCGTTCATCGCGCCGCTGAAGCTCGCGGTGACCGCCTGCGCGCTGGTGCTGATCGTGACGGTGGCGGTGAAGGTGTCGGCGCAGGTCGTCGCTGGCACGTCGCCGACGCTGGGCGAGTCGTTCAAGTCCGTCTTCTACGCCTCGCTGCTCGTTGCGCTGGCCCTGATGGCCTTCATGAGCTTTTCGAGCGGCACGGGCATCCACCACATCGAAGGCTGGCCTGCGGTGGCAGTGCTCGCGGGGCTGTTCGTGGCCTACACGCTGGGCTTCCAGATCGGCATCGGCACTTCCTTCGGCGCCAGCGCGGTCATCGCGCTCATCTCGACGCTGGTCTCGGGCGCCATACTCTGGTCGGTCAAGAACCTCGCCTCCTTCTGATTTCCTTCTGATTGATGGATTCCATGAAAACTGCCGTTCTCGTCATCGACGTCCAGCGTGGCCTTTGCGACGACCCGCCGCGCCCCCATGAGGCCGGCGAAGTGATGCAGCGCATCAACGCGCTCACTGCGCGAGCCCGCGAGGCCGGCGTGCCGGTGGCCTTCATCCAGCACGAGAACGCCGTCGACCTCGAGTTCGATTCCGAGCGCTGGCAGCTTGCGAGCGCGCTGAACACCGATTCGCGCGACGCGCGCATCCGCAAGACCACGCCCGACTCCTTCCTGCGCACGCCGCTGGAAGCGTGGCTCTCGGAGCACGGCGTGAAGCGCGTGGTGGTCTGCGGCTACTCCTCGGAGTTCTGCGTGGACACCACCGTGCGCCGCGCCGCCGCGCTGGGCTACCACGTCGTGCTCGCGGCCGACGCCCACACCTCGCACGACAAGCCGCACGCCACGGGCGCGCAGATCCGCGAGCATCACAACGCCACGCTCGCGGACATCACGAGCTTCGGCGTGCCGATCCGCGCGGTGGCCAGCGCGGAAGTCGCGTTCGGCGACTGAACTGAATTGGGTCGGTAGGCCGGCGAGCTTGCCTCCGGAGCTAGACCGCTCTTCATCAGCCGCAGATTTAAGCACGGCGTTGACGGTGTCTTCGAAATCACCGTCGAGCTGCCCAACAGGTGCAAACCTGGGAGTAGTGCGGCTTCGACGCTGAGGACTGCGTTTACCACCACCACGGCTCAATAGTTTCTCGAGGCCAAGTTTGCCTAGACGAGAGAGCCTCACTACGCCTTTCTTCTATCTAGTGCATCACACCAGATATCTACAAAATGAAAATGTGCCGGCCTCGAGTTCATCTTGAAGGCCGGCCTTCAAAAGTACTAAGAACATCAGGTTGATTAAGGGAAAAAATGAGCAACTTAGCCACTCTCAGAAGAGCTATTTACTTCGTTCTTGCCTCCGTGGTGTTGCTATCCATGCTGCTCCGCACGGCGGCCGCCCAAACAATAAATACAACCCCGGTAAATGTTCCCAATCTCTGCAACAGCGTTAGCTTTCATCAGATTCCGGGAAACGGCAACTACTTCATTGGACGCAGGCTGATCAACACCACGCCTGATGGCTGCTCTGGTTCCAACTGGACACTTTCTTTGTTTCAGATGGATTGGGCTTCGCACACGCTAAACCGCATCAGAGATGTGATCAGTCTTCCGGTTGCTCTGACGGACCAGAATGCGAACATCACCTCCGCGTATGACCCCACGGTGATCTCGTTCAACGGAGAACTGTGGATGTCATTCGAGTGTGTTGACACCGGTGCCTCCATGGGGGGAGTTTCTTCCTGCCTTGCGCCCATTTCTTCGACGACCTTTGATGTCGATGCCTCACGAATGACGGTCGCTGTCTCGGCAATTCAACAAACAGCATTCAACGATGGCTACTCAGCGAGTGTTCCCAAGGTTTTCCAGTTCGGAGGTGCTCCATACTTGTATTGGTCCGTGAGCCATTTTGTGCAAAGTGCGGATGGCCCTCTTTTGTCCGACACGACAACCCGAGGAGCGATGCTGGCTCAAGAATCCTCTGGTCTGCGCCGCCTCTGGGTGAGCGGCTCTCTTGGAGCTCGAATCAACACGCTCAACTCGCAATTTACTACCGAAGTTTTCGGGCTGACTTCCGGGCAGAGTCTGTTGGATGGCACTGCAGACTCGTTTGATGTCAAAGTGGTCAGCGGAAAAATCTTGCTGACCACGGGTGTTGGCGGAAAAGGGTGTGGAACACCCATCAGTCCAGCATATGGCTGCTATCGAATGCAGATTCGCTCTTCGACTACTCCATTGGGCAATGGAATATTCAATGGAAGCATTGCGACGAGCCCCTCGCTTCCATTCAATCCGCACGAGTACAGCAAGATCATCACGGATCCGAATGGCAGCTCGTTCGTGCTTGGGCAGTATCTCCAGGTCCAGGGTGGAGGAACTCCCGCACCGGCTAACACCATTCCCAACGGAATGTCGATGTTTCCTATAGATCTGAATGCCCTTCAGTTCTCTGCAACGGACCCCACACCGGCACCGGCGCCTGCCCATGCCGGAGAATTCTTCTATACGGCGTTTGACACGCTGCGGCAATTCCAGACCGGTTGCAAGCAGAGTAGTCCGAGACCAAATCAAAACAGCGGGGAGTGCGCCGCCGCGGTAAGTCGCTACTGCCAAAGCCAAGGCTATGGGGCAGGTGGAGTCATGGTCGAGAACGCAGGAAACATCGCTGGGGTGGCTTGCGTGACATCGAGTAAGTCAAGCATGGTCCCGACAACCATCCCCGCCTTGACGGCGTACCACGCTACATGCACGTCGAGCAACATGTACAGCGGCGACTGCGCAAGCTCGATCAATGCGTTCTGTAGTGCTACGGGCTACGGCGGCGGGGGATATGGCCCAATGGAAGTTTCTGGCTCAAACGTGGCGCTTAGCTGCATGAGCGACCAGATCGCAGCGCATGTCGCAACGACGTTCACGGCTCTTTCCACGCAGGCTGCTTGCGATGGCTCCTGGCCTGCGACTGGCTCATGCCACTCTGCAGTTCATCGTAGCTGCCAAGCACTTGGTTATGCATCAGGGTATGGAGTTACTGACTACTCCCAAGATACTGCGATCATGGGCTGCATCAAGAAGAACGTGCCGAACTAGACTTTACCGATACAGACTCAACCCGCTTCGGCGGGTTTTTCGTTATTAAGCGCCGCATCGGTTTTCAGTTGGCGAATGAGATGTCAATGGCTTCGTGCGCCTGAGCGATCACAACCTGCGCTTCTTGCTTCCGCATTGCCACGAACAAACAGGCTCGAGAAGCGGTGGCCGTTTCTGAGAGATGCTTCGCTAAGACATCCGACCAGTGGCAAGGGCGCTGGCCCAGTCAGGCCTGCCGTTCGACATTGCGAGCGCCGCCATGCTCGCGTGGTCGTAGGGCACTGAGATCAGCGTCGAAACCCAGCCTGTAGCCAGCCGTTCGACGATGGCGTAGCGCGCATCAGGCGAGCCCGTCTCGACGACGTGCGAATGCGGGTGAACATCGTCGTAGGCTTGCAGCCCGACGCTGCCCGGGTTGACGATCAACTGCCCGCCCGAAGCACGAACCACGCGTGGCACGTGCGTATGCCCGCAGGCGACGAGTTGCACCCGCGCATCGACCTGACCGAGCCGCGCATCGATCTCCGGCATCGTGGCCGGCCTTAGCAGTGACGGCTCGACCGTCTCCAGGAAGTAGTGCAGGTCGCTCTCGGGCGTGCCGTGGCACAGCAGCACTTCGGGGCTCAACTGGAGCCTGTGTTCGAGCGAGGCCATCCATGCGAACTCCTGTGGGCCGAGCCGGGCATGAGCGAATTCGTCGGACGCGCCACGCTTGCCGGCCGGCAGCGTGAGCACCTGGCGCTCGTGGTTGCCCGCAAGATGGACCCAGTCCTGCGCCATCAGGAAGCGCGCCGTTTCCAGCGGCATCAGCGGCCCGGAGAGGCTGTCGCCCAGGTTGACGACGGTATCCGCGCCGCGGCGGCCGATGTCCTCGACGACGGCTTCGAGGGCGGGGAGGTTTCCGTGGATGTCGGAGACGATGGCGATGCGCATGCGCTGATTCTGGGGGAATCGTGAGCCAGTTCGCCGCCACGAGCACCACGCCGAACCACACGGTCCATAAGGCAACTGCATGGCTATACTGCGCCCGTCACGTCGAACAAGGCGTGATCGGGTTTGACAGCCTGACGCAATCTCTGCGACGTAAGCCGCAGTTTTCCCGAAGGGCGAGTGCGGCGGTTTCTACAAATCGCAACCTCAGGAGGTCGTCCGTGACCAAGTCTGCTCGCGTGCTCAAGCACGCGCCGAAAACCGATACCGCTTCAACGCCGAAGTCGGCTCATCCCCATTCAGATGCCGAGTCGGTTGCCCTGCAAGCAGGCGACGACATCGAGAGCATTCGCCAAGTGCACAGCGCCTACGTATGCCTCGAAAAGCTCGTCGTGCCGATGCAGGTGGATGAGCGTGAGGAGATCTATCCGACCCGATCCGAACTCGGTGCACTGTTCCGCGTGGTCAATGAGGAAATGCAGCGGCGAATCGAAGCCGCGGACAGCACCATCGGCTCCTTGCGCGATGCTCTGAGCAAGCAGGTCCGCGAAGCTCATTGACGACCGGCTCGGGACAAGCGCCGGTCAATCCGCCCCCGGCCTCCACACCTTCGCCAGCGCCGCCAGCTTGCCCCTGAACCCCAGTCGGTCGTTCGACAGCGCATCGATGAAGTCCGAGAGCCGCTGCGACTTCACCATCGTGTAGATCGTGAGCCACGTCGTCGCGACGAACACCACGCCGAACCACACGGCCTTGCGCCACAGCGGCGCCTCGGCCTCGGCCAGCAGGTTCATGCCGAGGAAGCCGGTGGTGATGGTGCCGATCAGGCCGAAGAGCGTGACCACCGTGAGCCGCACCACGGTGGCGGCCTGGCGGCGCAGGCTGTCGGCGTCGAGATACGTGTTCATGTCGGCGATGCGCGCCTTGACCTCGTCGTAGAGCGGATCGAGCCCGAGGTGCGTGGCGCACATGTGGGAGAGGGCGCGCACCTGCGCCTGTTCCGAGATCTCGTGGAACCAGTAGCGGTGCGTGAAGCGCAGGAAGCGTTCGAAGCTCGCGCGGATGGCGCGCTTGAACTGCTTCACGCTCGGCGTGCTGCGGATGTCGAGCCGCTTGAGCGCTTCCACGAGCTGGTCGGAGAACATCAGCAGCGAGGCCTTCTGGAAGTGCGCGATGAGGAACAGCAGGAAGTGCTGGTGCCTGAACTGCGCGAGCACGCCGCGGTCGCGGCAGCAGAAGAACTCGGAGCGCGCGTCGCCCACCACGATGAGCGCGTGGCCGTTGCACAGGTAGCGCGTGTTGGGGGCCGCGCCGGCGTTCACCCAGAAGCGGTCGTAGCAGTACTTGTGTTCGAAGTCGGCGAGATGGTGGTCGGCGTAGGGCAGGTGGGCTTCGCTCGGGCCCGAGCCAGCACCGGTGACCAGCGCGAGCCGCACGAAGTCGTCGCGCGTGAGGCGGCGCGGGTCGTCCAGCGAGAGGTACGCCATCACCGGCATGCGGTAGTACTCGATCTGCCGGTAGCGCAGCACGCCCGCGTCTTCCGAATGGTCGCTCACCAGCGGCTGCATCAGGTAGGCCCAGTGCGCGGCGATGCGCGGCGCGCGGTGCTGCGCCACGTGCGAGAGAAAGGCCTCGCGCTGCTGGGCATCGGAGCTCGCGAGCACGCGGCCATCGGCGCCCAGCCATTCGACGCTGGCCATGCAGTGCAGCGCCGAGCCGTCGGCCTCCCAGCCCGAGGGGTAGGCGCGGCCGAAGCGATAGAGGATGTCCTGCGCCTGCGCGAGGCTCAGGTTGCTCGCACCGACTTCGAGGTTGAGCAGCACCACGTCGATGTCGAAGAAGAAGTACAGGTCGCAATGGATCACGTCGAGCGTGACCGGCGCGTCGCCCGGCTGCGACACGAGGCGCACGGCCGCGACGTCGTGGCGCCGGAAGATGCGCATCGGCGAATCGCCGTCGTTGCCCTTGCTTTCGCCGTTGCCGCGCGAACGGCCTTCGCCGTACAGGAAGCGCTGCACGTAGGGCAGGAAGCTCACGAACTCGTTGTAGTGCCGCTCGTGAAAGCGGCTGCTGTCGCCGGTGTATTCGTCGACCTCTTCGCGCCAGGGCGAGGCATCGCCCATTTCGCGCAGCACGTGCCAGGGCGCGTGATGGTGCCCGGCATGCGGTGCCGGCATCAATCGCAGGGGCCAGAGCAGGGCCTGCCTGAAATGCTGCACGGTGGGGGCGCCGGTGGGGAGCGCATGTGCCTCTGTGGGCATGGTGGCCGCGGGTGGGTTCAGCATGACTCCGGAGTAGGCAGAAGGTGGGACAAAACGACCACTTAGGGGAATCCCTATGAAATCGTGAAACCGGTTTCATATAAGCTGCAAGCATTGCTTTCAGGGCATGCACGTGCCCATGCCGCGCACCTCCAGGGTCCGCCCACCATGAACTACCAGTTTCAATTCGACGCCGTTTTCGCCGCCTGGCCGCTGCTGCTCAAGGGCACGTGGATCACGATCCAGCTCTCGCTGATCGCCACCGTGCTGGGGCTGGTGGTGGCCATCTTCTGCGCCTGGGGCAAGACCTCGGGGCCGGGCTGGCTGCGCTTCATCGTCAATGCCTACATCGAGGTGATCCGGAACACGCCCTTCCTCGTGCAGCTGTTCTTTTTCTTCTTCGCGCTGCCGGCCATCGGCCTGCGCTGGTCGCCGCAGACGGCCGCGCTGGTGGCCATGGTGGTGAACCTGGGTGCCTACGCCACGGAAATCATCCGGGCGGGCATCGAGTCGATTCCCAAGGGGCAGATCGAGGCGGGCAGGGCGCTCAACCTGAAGTCCTGGGAGATCTTCCGCTTCGTCATCATCAAGCCGGCGCTGAAGGCCATCTACCCGGCGCTCACGAGCCAGTTCATTTTGCTGATGCTGAGCTCGGCGGTGGTGTCGGTCATCTCGGCCGACGACCTGACCTCGGTGGCCGCCAACCTGCAGTCGCAGACCTTCCGCAGCTTCGAGATCTACATCGTCGTGGCCGCCATCTACCTCGCGCTGGCGCTGGCCTTCTCGGCCATGTTCAAGCTGATCTACAAGCGCACGCTCAACTACCCGGACCGCCGGTAAGAGTCGACGGACGGAGACAAAAACACCATGCGCACCTTCGGCTTTCCCGAATTCCTTTTCATCCTCGAAGCGGCCAAGTGGACGCTCGCGCTGTCGGCCATCGCCTTCGTGGGCGGCGCGATCCTGGGTCTTGCCATCGCGCTGATGCGCACGTCGGAATCGACGTGGGCGCGCGCCGTGTCGACCACCTTCATCCAGATCTTCCAGGGCACGCCGCTGCTGCTGCAGCTGTTCCTTGTGTTCTTCGGCGCGCCGGTGCTGGGGCTGGACATCAACCCGTGGGTGGCCGCGGGCGTGGCGCTCATCCTCAACAGCGCCGCCTTCCTCGGCGAGATCTGGCGCGGCTGCATCGAGGCCATTCCGCGCGGCCAGTGGGAAGCGGCGCAGGCCCTGAGCCTCAAGTACACCTCCCGCATGCGCGACGTGGTGCTGCCGCAGGCCTTCAAGATCGCGCTGGCGCCCACGGTGGGCTACTTGGTGCAGATCATCAAGGGCACCTCGCTGGCGGCCATCATCGGTTTCGTCGAGGTCACGCGCGCGGGGCAGATCGTCAACAACGCCACCTTCCAGCCGCTCATCGTGTTCTCGGTGGTGGCGGCGATCTACTTCGTCATCTGCTGGCCGCTGTCGCTGCTGGCAGCAAGCATGGAGCGCAAGCGCGCCCGTGCACTGGCCCGCTGACTCTCTTTCGTTTTCTTCCTTTCTCTTTCTTCATCCAGGAGACATCCATGACCCGTTCCACCACTCGCCGTGCCGCGATCGCCGCGCTGGGCCTCGGCGCAGCCCTCACCGTGTTCGCTCCTTTCGCCTCGGCGCAGACCGTGGCCGACATCAAGAAGAAGGGCGAGATCACCATCGGCATGCTGGTCGACTTCCCGCCCTACGGCACCACCGACGCGAAGAACCAGCCCGACGGCTACGACGCCGACGTGGCCAAGCTGCTGGCCAAGGACTGGGGCGTGAAGGCCAACATCGTGCCGGTCACCGGCCCGAACCGCATTCCCTTCCTGCTGACCAACAAGGTCGACCTGCTGGTGGCATCGCTGGCCGTGACGCCCGAGCGTGCGAAGCAGGTGCAGTTCTCGCAGCCGTATGCAGCGGCAACCATCGTGCTGTACGGCGCGACCAAGACCCCCATCAAGGCCGCTGGCGACCTGAAGGGCCTGCGCGTGGGCGTGGCCCGCGCCTCGACGCAGGACGTGGCCGTGACCAAGGCCGCGCCCGAAGGCACCGAAATCCGCCGCTTCGACGACGACGCCTCTGCCATGCAGGCACTGATCTCGGGCCAGGTCGACGCCATCGGCTGCTCGGTGACTGTGGCTGCGCAGATCGCCAAGCGCGTGCCCGCCAACACCTTCGAAAACAAGTTCACGCTGGTGCAGCAGTCGATGGGCATCGCGATGCGCCCCGGCCAGGAAGAGCTGCACAAGGCAGTGAACGACTTCGTGCAGAAGAACACCGCCAATGGCGAGCTGAACAAGCTCTACCAGAAGTGGCTGCAGGCCGACCTGCCGAAAATGAACTGACCCCCAGGCTTCGCGCACTTCGTGTCGCTACGCCAACCCCCTTGCAGGGGGCAACACCGGCGGCCCGGCAAAGCCGGTTCCGCGGTGTTCCTCGAGAAGGCGCAAGGCGCCCCACAGTGAGTATCGGAACAACGAGCATGACGACGGAATCGATCATCCGCATGGAAGCGGTCAACAAGTGGTACGGTGAATTCCAGGTGTTGACCGGCATCGACCTGTCGGTGCGCCAGGGCGAGCGCATCGTGATCTGCGGGCCCTCGGGCTCGGGCAAGTCCACGCTGATCCGCTGCATCAACCGTCTGGAGACGGTGCAGAAGGGCCGCATCGTGGTCGACGGCATCGACCTCACGGCCGGCGGCAAGAACGTCGATGCCGTGCGTGCCGAGGTCGGCATGGTGTTCCAGCAGTTCAACCTGTTCCCGCACCTCACCATCCTCGAGAACTGCATGCTCGCGCCGATGCGCTCGCGCGGCATGACCAAGGCGCAGGCGGAGGAGGTGGCCATGAAGTACCTCACGCGCGTGCGCATTCCCGAGCAGGCCAACAAGTACCCCAGCCAGCTCTCGGGCGGCCAGCAGCAGCGCGTGGCTATCGCGCGGGCGCTGTGCATGGCGCCCAAGATCATGCTGTTCGACGAGCCCACTTCCGCGCTCGACCCCGAGATGGTCAAGGAAGTGCTCGACACCATGATCGCCCTGGCTGAAGACGGCATGACCATGCTGTGCGTGACGCACGAGATGGGCTTCGCCCGCAGCGTGGCCGACCGCGTGATCTTCATGGCCGAAGGAAAGATCGTCGAGCAGGCGCCGCCGCAGGAGTTCTTCAGCAACCCGAAGGATGAGCGCACGCGCCAGTTCCTCGGCCAGATCCTCAGCTCGCACCAAGCCCACTGATGTCCTTCGAGCTTCTTGTTTCCCTGTCGTCCTTCGGCGCGGCCGAGGTGGGGCGGCATGGCCAGCTCTGGTGCTCGCAGCTCTCGCGTGCGGCCGGTGCCGATTCCGTAGAAGTGCGCGGCGAGATGCTGCGCGACGCCGACGCGGAGCTGCCCGCGCTGAACGGCCTTGCCTCGGTCTACTCCAGCCCCGAGGGCCTCTGGGCCGAAGGCGGCTGGCTCGACAGCGCCGCGCTCAAGCGCGGCATCGCCGCCGCCACGCGCGTGGGCGCGAAGCGGCTGAAGATGTCCATCGGCGACTTCCAGCCTTCGTCGCACGGTTCGCTCTGGGGCCTGAAGGTCGAACTCGCCGAAACCCGCGTCGAGCTGCTGATCGAGAACGACCAGACAGTGCGCGCCGGCACGCTGCCCGCGCTGCAGGTCTTCTTCGACGTGGCCGACCGTGCCGGCGTGTCGCTGGGCATGACCTTCGACATGGGCAACTGGCACTGGCTCGGCGAGTGCCCGCTGCAGGCCGCGCAAGCGCTCGGCCACCGTGTGCGTTACGTGCATTGCAAAGGCGCGCAGCGGCTGCCGCACAAGTGGGTGGCGGTGCCGCTGGGCGACTCGGTCGCGCCGTGGCGCTCGGTGCTGCGCGCGCTGCCTGCCGACGTGCCGCACGCCATCGAATACCCTCTGGTGGGCGACGACCTGCTGGCCGTCACCCGCGCACAGATCGACTTCATCCGCGCCGCGCGCGCATAAGCACACAAGAAAACACATGACGGAACCCGCCGCCTTCGACGTCGCACTTTTCGGCGAGGCCATGCTGCTGCTCGTGGCCGACCGGCCCGGCCCGCTGGAGGACGCACAGTCCTTCCACAAGCGCACCGCCGGCGCCGAGACCAACGTGGCCATCGGCCTCTCGCGCCTCGGCCTCAAGGTGGGCTGGGCCAGCCGGCTCGGCACCGACTCGATGGGCCGCGCGCTGCTGGCCGCGATGCGCGCCGAGGGCATCGACTGCTCGCACGTGATTACCGACGCGACGCAGCGCACAGGCTTCCAGTTCAAGGGCCGCGTCACCGACGGCAGCGACCCGCCGATCGAATACCACCGCAAGGGCTCGGCCGCGAGCCACATGGGCCCGGCCGATGTCGACGAAGCCTGGCTGCGCTCGGCGCGCCACCTGCACGCCACCGGCGTGTTCGCCGCCATCTCCGACACCAGCCTGCAGGCCGCGCTCAAGAGCATGGACGTGATGCGCGCCGCCGGCCGCACCATCTCCTTCGACACCAACCTGCGCCCCACGCTGTGGTCTTCCACCGAGACCATGCGCCATTGGGTCAACGAACTCGCCTCGCGCGCCGACTGGGTGCTGCCCGGCATCGAGGAGGGCCTGCTGCTCACCGGCCACACCAAGCCGGAAGACGTGGCGAAGTTCTACCGCGAGCGCGGTGCGAAGCTGGTGGTCGTGAAGCTCGGCGCCGAGGGCGCCTACTACGACAGCGACGTGGCCGGCACCGGCCGTGTCGACGGCTTCCCGGTGAAGGAAGTGATCGACACCGTGGGCGCCGGCGACGGCTTCGCGGCCGGCGTGGTGAGCGCGCTGCTCGAAGGCAGGAGCGTTCCCGATGCCGTGCGCCGCGGCGCATGGATCGGCGCGCGCGCCGTGCAGGTGCTGGGGGATACCGAAGGCCTGCCGACGCGGGCGCAGCTCGAGGAAGCGGGGCTCTGAACGCCATGACGCAACAGAAGAACGTCCTCGTCTTCCGCCCGTTGCCCGCAGACCAGCTGGCGCGCCTGCAGGCCGCGCACCATGTGGTCGTGGCCGATCCGCGCAAGGAGCCCGAGCCTTCGCCGCCGCGCTGCACACCGCGAACGGGCTGATCGGCTCCAGCCACCCGGTCGATGCCGCGCTGCTCGATGCGGCGCCGCAGCTCCAGGTGATTTCCAGCGTGTCGGTCGGCGTCGACAACTATCCGCTGGCCGAACTCCACAAGCGCGGCATCGCGCTGTGCCACACGCCGGACGTGCTCACCGAGACGGTGGCCGACACCGTGTTCGCGATCCTCATGGCCACGCAGCGCCGCGTGGTCGAGCTCTCGACCATGGTGCGCGAAGGCCGCTGGACGAAGAACATCGGCGAGGAACTCTTCGGCACCGACGTGCACGGCAAGACGCTGGGCATCCTCGGCTTCGGCCGCATCGGCCAGGCCGTGGCACGCCGTGCGGCCCTTGGCTTCGGCATGCCGGTGCTCTACCACGCACGCCGCCCGGTCGACCTGGCCGCGCAAGCGCCCGAGCTGCAGGGCCGCGCCACGCACGCGCCGTTGAATGACCTGCTCGCGCGCTCCGACATCGTGCTCGCGATGCTGCCGCTGACCGAGGCCACGCGCGGCATGATCGACGCCGCCTTCTTCGCGCGCATGAAGCCCGGCGCGGCTTTCATCAACGGCGGCCGTGGTGCCACGGTGAACGAAGAAGCGCTGCTGAATGCGCTCGACCACGGCACGCTGCGCGCCGCCGGCTTGGACGTGTTCGCGAAGGAGCCACTGCCGGCCGATTCGCCGCTGCGCACGCACCCGCGCGTGACGCCGCTGCCGCACATCGGCTCGGCGACGCACGAGACGCGCCACGCCATGGCCGAGCTTGCGACGACGAACCTGCTGCAGGTGCTGGCCGGCGAGAAGCCGACGGCGCCCTACGACACCTCTGCCGCGTGAGATGAAGCCCACGGGCCGCGCCACCATTGCCGACGTCGCCGAAGAGGCCGGCGTCTCCAAGGCCACCGTCTCGCGCTTTCTCAATCATCGCGAGCGGCTGCTGAGCCCCGACATCGCCGCGCGCGTCGAGATCGCCATCGCCAAGCTGGCCTATTCGCCGAGCCCGATGGCGCAGGCGCTGAGCCATGGCCGCTCGCGGCTCATCGGCCTGATCGTGGCCGACATCACCAACCCGTATTCCGTCGCGGTGCTGCGCGGCGCCGAGAAGGCCTGCCAGGACGCCGGCTATCTTGTGATGCTCTTCAACCTCGGCAACGAGAGCGAACGCGAGCGCGAGGCCATCGATGCGCTCGCGGGCTACCAGGTCGACGGCTTCATCCTCAACACGCTGGGGCGCGGCAGCAACGTGGTCGACGCGGTCACGCTGCACGGCAAGCCGGCGGTGCTGGTGGACCGGCGCCACACCGGCATGCACACCGATTTCGTCTCGCTCGACAACCACGCCGCGATGACCGCCACCTGCGGCCATCTGGTCGAGGGCGGGTATCGCGAGCTGCTCTATGTCACCGAGCCGCAGAAAGGCGTGAGCTCCCGGCGCGAACGCACGGCCGCCTTCGGCACCTGCGTGGCCGCGCACGAGCCGCGCGTGGCGGGCGAGGTGTTCGAATCGGTCGAGGGCGAGACCGATGCGCTCGACGCGGCCCTGCGTGCCTTGCGCCAGCGCGCCAGGCGAGGCCGCCGCGCGGCGGTGGTCGCGGGCAATGCGGTCGTCACGCTGCGTGTCGCGCAGGCGATGGCGCGGCTGGGCTGGCAGTACGGCAGCGACCTGGGCTTCGTGGGCTTCGACGATCCCGAATGGGCCTCGCTCATCGGGCCCGGCCTGAGCACCGTGGCGCAGCCCACCGACGCCATCGGCCGCGCGGCCGCGACCTGCCTGATCGAACGACTCCGCGGGCTGGATGCAGCGCCGCGCCAGTTGCTGCTGCCAGGCGAACTGGTGGGGCGGGGCTCGTCGAGGGCAGCCTAGCGATCGAAGGTCAGCGGCCCGCGCATCCAGTCGGCGGCGCGCTCCGCGATCATGATGGTTGGCGCGTTGGTGTTGCCGCCGATCAGCGTCGGCATCACCGAGGCATCGACCACGCGCAGGTTCTCGATGCCGTGCACGCGCAGCTTCGCGTCGACCACGGCCATGTCGTCCGTGCCCATCCTGCAGGTGCCCACGGGGTGGTAGATGGTGTCGGCGCGGGCGCGGATGTGCTGCAGCAGCTGCTCGTCGGTTTGCGCGTCGGCCGTGTAGAACTCCGCCTGCCGGTACTTCACCAGCGCGGGCGCGCGCAGGATCTCGCGCATCTTCTTCACGCCGGCCAGCAGCCGAGCCACGTCCTGTTCGTCCGACAGGAACCGCGGATCGATGCGCGGCGGCGATGCGGGGTTGGCATCGTTCAGGCGCACGTCGCCGCGTCCGTTGGGCCGCAGCACGCAGGCGTGGCATGAAAAGCCGAAGCCGCCATGCAGCTTGCGCGCGTGGTCGTCGACCAGCCCGATCACGAAGTGCAGCTGCAGGTCGGGCTTGTGCAGTCCGGGTGATGTCCTGATGAAGGCGCCCGCCTCGGCGAAGGGCGTGGCCACCAATCCCTTGCCGCTGCGCCGCCATTCGGGAATGGCCTTCGCGAAGTTGAGCAGGCCGGCGGGGCCCAGCCCCGGCAGGCCCTTTTCCTTTGTGCGGTAGGCGAGGATGAAGTCGACGTGGTCCTGCAGGTTGCGTCCCACGCCCGGCAGCGCATGGTGCACCGCGATGCCGTGGCTCGCCAGTTCGGTCGGATCGCCGATGCCCGACAGCATCAGCAGCTGAGGCGAGTTGAAGGCGCCGCCGCACAGCACGACCTCGCGGCGCGCGAAGAGGGTGTCGATCTCGCCGTCGCGCCGCACCTCGACGCCGGTGGCGCGACGCTCGTCGAGCAGCACGCGCTGCGCCTGCACGCCGGTCAGCACGGTGAGGTTCGAGCGCGAACTCATCACCGGATGCAGGTAGGCCGCAGCGGCCGAGCAGCGCTCGCCGTTCTTCGCGCCGCCGTGGAACTGCGTGACCTGGTAGAGCCCGGCGCCTTCCTGCACGCCGTCGTTGAAGTCGTCGTTGCGCGGGATGCCGCATTCCATCGCGGCGCGCACGAAGGCTTCGCTGATGCCGCGCGGCGACTGCTGGTCGGCCACCTGCAGCGGGCCGCCGGCGCCGTGCATCGCGCTTTCGCCGCGCTGGTTGCCCTCGGCGCGCTTGAAGAAGGGCAGCACGTCGTCGAAGGACCAGCCCGTGCAGCCGGCACGCTCCCAGTCGTCGTAGTCGTCGGGGTGGCCGCGCACATAGAGCATGGCGTTGATGGCGCTGGAGCCGCCCAGGCAGCGCCCGCGCGGCTGGTAGCCGCGGCGCCCGTTCAGGCCGGGCTGCGGCACGGTCTGGTAGGCGTAGTTGTTGATGCGCGGGCGTCCCGAGATCATGGCCGCCGCGCCGGCCGGCGCCCGTACAAGGATGCCCCGCCCGTCGCCGCCCGCTTCCACCAGGCAGACCTGCACGGCGGGGTCTTCGCTGAGCCTTCCGGCCAGCGTGGCGCCACCGGAGCCGCCACCCACGATCACGTAGTCGAATTCCATGGCGACTCCTTTCTTCGTGTCGGTTCTTGAGCCGACCCGCGGGTCCGTCAGCCTCCCGGGTCAGTCGCAACTGTAGGAACGAAGTCGGGCGGGAGACTTAAGGTTTTCCCGCTGTAGCGTTCGGGCAGTCGAGCATTGCGTGGGTCCCAGGAGCGAATCACTTTGTCCGTGCTTCCTGTTTCTTGTCTTGTATGACTGGTGGAGGGGGCCTGTCCGGGGTGAGCGCGAACCACCAGGGAGGTATCCATACCTCGATGGCTTTCGACGAGGGCTTGAGCTGTGCGGCAAGCGGCTCGATGGCCCATCCGTTGGGAGGAGCAAACCCTGCCGGCATGTGTTTGTGCATTTCGATCGCACACTTCTGTGCCGATGTGTCGCTTCCGACCAGGGGATATCGGATGACCGGCTGCTTTACTGGAGAAGGGGATCGACGGCCTGCTGTGCTCGCCGTCGCCTGGACGTCCTCGATCGGAGGCACCGATGCACCAAGTGCTTGCCAATCTGGTCGGAGTGCCCTGGCCAGTTCGCGCTGTCCCGGACCATAGATCTGTATGTAGATCGTCATGTCCTTGCACACATTCGACGGACTTGGCGAGGGAGGTGGCGGCGCTGATGTGGGGGCAGGGGCAGGTGCAGGTACGGGAGCAGGTGTAGGTGCGGCGGCGAGTGGCGCCTCGGGGCATGCCACGGAAAGTCCTCTGCCATCCAGCCAGGTGCGCCATTCGGTGGCCCCCATCCTGGCTTTGCGGCGCGGATCGCACGGATGCATGGCCAGAAGGCGCGTCGCCGACGCGGCATAGCCGTAGCCCCAGTAGCCCGCTGGAACCGGAGGCTCCTTTTCCTTGCGCTGACCCTCCGGTTGAATCAGGCATCGCGGGATTTCGGCCGCCCCCTTGCCGGAGCTCATCTGCAGCAGTGTTGCGCAGGCGCTGTCGGGCGACATGGTGGACCCGAAGGTAGTGGCGCAACTGGTTTGCGCCGTCTGGAAGATCATTTCGCTGAAAGTCGACTTTTGGTACCACTTCGCCTCGTCGGATGGGCACAGCGTGTCCGCCGTGTGCACCAACGCCGCGGCCAGTTCCGATACTGCGGCCTTCCTCTTTGCGATCTCCTCCGGCTTGTCCTGTGGGGCCTGGGCGGCGGTGTCCGTCACCTTGGCCCATTTCTCCGTCAGGTCTTTCAGCGCGTCCCGCTCCGTTGCAACTTGCTTGGAGTACGAGGCCCGCACGCCATCGATGGCCTGCCAGGCGCCGATGCTGACGGTGGCAACCGCCCCCAGGCCCACAGTGGTTCCGACAGCACCCGCGGTCAACAGGCTCCGCGCCGGAACACGGCTGCTTCCGGATTCGTCGCCTTGCACCGCGCTTGCCGTCGGCTTCTTGTGGTGCAACGGGGCCGAGTCGGATTTGGCGCGCTCCTCGAATGCGGACTGGTGATCGTTCTCGAAGTACGTTTGCGAATGGCTGGCCAGCCTCGCCAGCAGGGCGGGGCTCAGGCACTTGCCGAGTTCGCGGCCCAACTGGAAGTAGCTCTCCCACTGCGCTTCAGAGAAGAACTGGTCGACCGTCGTCTGCTGGGGAAAAGTCCGGTTCTGGCTCCAGAAGTTCGTCAGATCCACAGGCAGGCCCGCGCACATGTTGGGCTTGACGACGACGAGCACACCCGGCTCGTCCTGTCCCGTGTAGCGAACCTCGGCGAGTGCCAGGCAGGCGCTGCTGTTCAGTGACGACAGGTCCTGGAGGGCACCGAATTTCGCGCGGACGGTTCTGGCGTGCGGGTCTCGCAAGCTTGTGTCGGTGCGCGGCTTCTGGAACGTGATGTAGGCCCCGAGATCGATTCGGGCCTTTCGCACCAGATTCTCCAGGTCTTCGAACAGGAATTCGGGGTCCGCGCCGCAGTCGGCCACCACGATGAGTTCGCACCGCTCGGCCAGCAGCGCATACGCGCCGGTGTTCTCGAAGTGTCCGCCGTCGGACAGGAACCAGTCGTCCTTGGGACCGCCGGCAAAGCTCCCCGTCATCTCGCTCAGTACGGCGGTGGACTTGCTCCCGAATTTCCCCTTTAGGCTCTTGTTCTCGCCGGCCCTTGCATCTGGTTCTGGTGTCGATGCGACTGGTGGAGCTTCAATCGCGCTTTCGCGTGCCTGGTGCCGCCACCAGTAGCCGAGACGAACACCAGCGAAGGTGGCCAGTGCCGAGATACCGCCTCTTGTCAGGCTCCCGAGACCGGGCGCGAAAGCCGCCCCGGAAATCGCGGTCCACGCGGCCAGCGACAGACCGTCTGCGCCTTGCATCACTTTCCAGCCGGCGCCCGGCACCCGTATGAGGCCACTGCTCGCCACCGTCAGCGGAAGGCCGCGCCGGTCCTGGTTGAACAAACCGCCGCGCGGGTCGATGGTCTGGTTGATGCAAGCGTTGATCAGGTGCACCGGTGCGCCCGCGGATTGCGGCTTGTAGTCCGTCAGGGGAACGTTGTCTTCGTCGGTCACCTTGTCGACCGGCGACAGGGCGAATCCCGTGCCCTGGAATTGAGGCACCGGCGCGATGCAGGCCAGCGGGTCGGCCATCGAAGGCTCCTTGCCGCCTGGGCCGGGAAACCGCAGCGGATTCGCGGCGCCCAGATAGCTGCGGGCCAGCCTCGCCCGATAGAACGCATGCAGCGACGAAAGATTGAGGAAGTTGAAGTTCCTGCCCGTCAACAAGAGGTAAGCGACGACAGGCAGAGCCAGCAGCAGCCACGTTTGCAGTGCGGCGTCGAAGTCGAGCGTGAGCCCGCTGGAAGGCGTCGGCACGAACAGGCTGGTCTGAACGACCTTGTGAGCCAGCGAAACCCACCAGGCGAACAGAAGGAACGTCAGTGCGTAGCCCAGGAGCCTGGCGAACAGAAGCAGGGCGCCGCTGCTGCCCGACCCCGGCGCCAGCTTGGAAACCAGCGGCATGCCCGCGCGAAGCACGGCGGCGGCAATGGCCAGCGATGCGCCGGTCTGGATCACCGTGCGTTCGAAGGCGATCGTCCATGCCACCCGGTCGACCAGGCCCGCAACAAGCAGGAAGACGATGACCCGGCCAAGTGTCGTGAGAAAGATCGTCAAGCGGTTGCGGGTCCAGTCTTCCCGCAAGTCGATCGAGTTGATGCCGCGAGCATGGGCTGAGGCGAAGTAGGTGCCGGTGGCCACGGCGACACCTGCCAGCCAGCCTGCCAGCAATCCAGCGATCCCGACGCACAGCACATAGCGGTATTGGGTCGCGGCGGACGGGTCTCCCCGGAGGTAGAGAACGAGCCAGACGAGCGCCCCGGCCGCGAGCGCGGAAACCCCCAAGACCCATACCGGGTTCTGCCTCAACCAAGGCACATTCCAGTAGGCGGCAGACACTACGCCCGCCAATGCGACGAAGAGCAGTGACACCAACCAGGTCACGGGAAGATAAGGCGACAGATGCGCCACGACATCGAAGAAGCGCGTAATGTTGCTCGGCCCCCACTGCGCCAGTGCCCACCATGCGTACAGATCGATGCCAGTGAGCAGCAGACCCAGCAGCAGCGCAATCAGTCCGATCTCGACATGGATGGCCACGAGGTTGCGCAGTACCACGGCCAGCGCGAAGGCAGTGTCTTTCGCACCGCGTGGAATGAGGTAGCGCCCATTGGCTCGCAGCCACAGCAGATACCAGCGCGAGACGTCGTCGCCCAATGCGGACTGGATCTGCTCGGCCTGCGTTGTCGTCGTGGCTCTGCTGAACAGCCGGCCAAGCATCGCGCCGAAATAGCCGCCCCCCGAAACCGCGGACAGCAGGTCGAAACGCAGGAGCACCTTGTTCTTTGCCAGCGATCCGGTCAGTCCGAGGCAGAAGGTCGCACTACGGATGCCTCCGCCCGAAAGGGCGAGCCCCCATTTGTGCGTGGGCCTTGCGGTTGGCTGAGATGCCTGTGGATCGGAGCCTGGTGTATTGCCGGAAGTCCCGGCGGCCCATGCCTTGCGCCTTTCCCGGATAGCCTTGTCAAGTTCACTGAGCGGCTGTTCCGGCTCGGCTTGCGCCGCGGCGGTCGCTTCGATTTCACTGCACCCGGCTAGCCAGCGGATCAGGCGGATCGGCCAGTTGCGAGTGCCGGTGGTCCTCGCTGAATCATTCGGAACCATGGCTTCCTCCGGTGATGAGCCGATACGCCCGCGGGGCTCGGATGCAAACGGTCGATGGACTACGCGAGGTGCTCGCCGGTATGACGCACGGCCATGAGTCGTTGAACTTCATCGATCAATTCGATCTTGCGGACCTTCACGCCGGGACACGCGTGCGTTGTCGCCTTGTCTTCTCGGTGAAGCCTGATCGTCGACGGGTCAAGGCCGAGCACAGCGCTGAGCGTGGCCATGGCCCCGACCGTGTTCTGGTGTACCGCCAGTCCTCTGCCGGAATTGAATTCGTCCTTGTCGTAGTCGCCCAGCATCTCGATGCCGATGGACAACTTGTTCCATGACGGGGAATGCACGCCAGAGACGGTAAGAGGCGTGAATGCCCAGATCTGCCTGTCGTCGATGAACAGATGCGGCCCGGCACTCCAGCCTTTCTGGTCGCGGTAGAAGGAAACCAGGTTCTGTATGTGGGCCTTGCTGAATCCTTTGGGGCGCTGGTCGAGCGAAGGCACGCCGGTGTTGTGAACCACGAGGAACGAGGGGCGCCACGATGTCCAACTGAGACTGTGGCAGTACGCGTCGAATGAATCGAGGTCGAAAGGACTCCCGACAATGTTCTTCCAGGCCATGATTTCTCTCCTCCGGACGACTTCTTGAATCGAGTGCCAACGCTTGCCGGTTCCACAGAGACTGCAGCACCGCTTGCCGGCGCGATGATGAGCTTCCGGCTTGGCACCGGCATCCCTCGAATAGGGGATGTACGCTGGTGCGCCGTTGTCGCTGTCGGCCTCATGGTCCACACTGAAGCTCCACATGGGCGGGCGGCAGGGTTACCCGAATTGGACGGGGAGCGCAATGCAATGGACAGCTACTCGCACGAAGCTGGTGCATCCTGCTCACGCGGCAAGATGAGAATCCAGAAACACGCAAGACACAGCAATGACGACAACAACAGCACTTTCTTCGATTTCCCGGCGCGGCATGCTGCGCCTGTCGCTCGGCGGCACCGCCATGGCATCCATTCCCGGCCTCGGCTGGGCCGCGACCGGCGCCGCAAGTCCCGCCTTCGCCGACGGCCTGGCGCGCAGCCGCCCCAAGGCGCAGGGCATCTCGCCCGCATCGATCCTGGCCTTTCTCGACGATGCCGAGCGCGGCGCGTTCGAGCTGCACGGCTTCATGCTGTGGCGCAACGGCCACGTGGTGGCCGAGGGCTGGTGGGACCCCTACAAGCCCGAGCGCCGGCACATGACGCACTCGCTGACCAAGAGTGTCACCGTGTGCGCGGTCGGCATGGCGATCGCCGAAGGCAAGTTCGGGCTCGACGACAAGGTCGTGTCCTTCTTTCCCGAGCACCTGCCGGCCACGGTCAGCACGAACCTCGCGGCCATGACCGTGCGCGACCTGCTGACCATGCGCACGGGCCACGAGTCGATGGTGTCGGGCTCGGTGTGGCGGCCTATCCGCACGAGCTGGATCGCGGAGTTCTTCAAGATCCCGGTGGTCTACGCGCCGGGCAGCAAGTTCGTCTACACCAGCGCCGCCACCTACATGCTGTCGGCCATCGTCACGAAGACCACCGGCCAGTCTGTGGCCGACTATCTCAAGCCGCGCTTCTTCGAGCCGCTGGGCATCACGGGCTATGAATGGGACGTCGGGCCCGAAGGCATCTCGCCCGGCGCCAACGGCCTGAGCTGGAAGACGGTCGATTCGCTCAAGCTCGGCATCCTGCATGCGCAGAACGGCATCTGGAACGGCAAGCAGGTTCTCACGAAGGCGTGGGTCGATTCGGTGCACGCTCCGCACACCAAGGACCGCTACGGCTACCAGTGGTGGCTGGGCCCGAACGGCGCCTACAACGCCGATGGCCTCTTCGGCCAGTACTCGGTGGTGTTCCCGGAGCACAACGCGGTGCTCGCGCTCAACTCTGCGCTGCCGCCCAAGGCGGGCTTCAACGCGGGCATCCTGTACAAGCACTTTCCGGCGGCGTTCGGCCCCGTCTCCGGCGTGCCCGCCAGCGAGAAGGACAATGCGGCGCTCAAGGCCCGCACGCGCTCGCTGCAGCTGCTGTCGCCGGTGAAGCCGACGAGCTCGCCCGTTGCCGCGAACGTCTCGGGCCAGCGCTACGAGTTCGCCGAGAACGCCGAGAAGATCAAGTCCGTGCGGCTCGACTTCGCATCCTCGGGCGATGCCTGTACCTTCACCATGGAGGACGAGCGCGGCGCGCACAAGGTGCAGGTCGGCCTGCGCAGGCCCGTGGAAGGCGACACCACCGTCACCGGCAACAAGCTGCACCACGAGTACCAGCCCGACGTGATGCGCGTGGTCGCCAGCGGCGAGTGGCTCGACGCGCGCACCTTCGTCATGACGTGGACCTTCGTGGAGTCGGCCTTCCGGGACACGGTGGTGTGCCGCTTCTTGGGGCCGTACATGCGCTTCGACCGCAGCGTGAACGTCAACTCCAGCGCGACGGAGATGCCCACGCTGACCGGAACGCGGGCGAAGGCTGCCGCCTAGGCCGGCTTCACCATTTGAGAGGCGCTTTTACCGGCGCTTCACTTGCCGGACAAATTCCCGGGCGGGCCTCGTGGCTCAATCTGCTCCATGCATATTCCGTCGGACGTCACGGTCTTCACGCAGGTGCGCTTCTGGTTGCTGGTGCTGTGCTCGCTGATATTTCCGGCGGCGATCTTCATCACGCTGTTCGTGCGGCGCGAGTTCTCGAAGAAGACCGTGTTCGCCTTCGGGCTGCTGCTGATCGTGCTGGCGGGCGTGGACATCTTCGTGCTGCGCGCACTCTCTCTCGAGGCCCAGGCCACGCCTTCGCTGGCTGACGACATCGTCTTCTCGTCGGAGCTGTCGATCGCGCTCTACATCATTCCTGCCGCGTTCGGCACCTTCGGGCTGAACATGGTTTCGCATGTGCTGATGCACTACCTGAAGCAGAAGGAAGCGCGCTTCGAGGCGCATCGGCAGCAGTCGGAGCAGCAGCAGCGGCCGCGGCCCGTCGTCGTTGCACCGCGGCATCCGAGGACGCCGGGTGCGCGACGCGCCAAGCCGGCAGCCATGGCGGACCGCCGCCGTGCGGCGGTACATGCCCCCGCTTCCCGTCAGGACGCCTGAGCGGGCCAGCAGGCCCTAATCGTTTTCCCGAAGATGGTGCGCGCCGCAACGGCGCATGCACCGCAATGTCATTGGGGGCGCGCAAGGAGAACTATTTTTTAGTTCGCCCGTTGCGAAAAACGGTGCTTGGTGCGCTCGCACCCCGCTCCTAGCATTCGCCTCGCTGGCCCCACGGATGCCTCGCTGCATCGCAGGCCGGCACACACGCACAGCCGAATGCCTTCACCTCATTGCATCGAAGAAAAGGAATCCGCCATGGCCCATCTCCGCGATCCCGGTCGCCGAAGTCTTCTCAAGACCTCCCTCATCGCCGGCGGACTCTCCGCAGGCGGCCTGCTCTCGGTCGGTGCCTTCGCGCAGGGCAAGGCGCGCATCAACATGCAGCTGGGGTGGATCGTCGGCGGCAACCAGATCGGCGAGGTGGTCGCCAAGCGCATGGGCTTCTACGAGCAGGAGGGCATCGACTTCGCGATCCAGCCGGGCGGTCCGAACATCGATGGCGTGGCCATCATCGCCTCGGGCCGCTACGAAGTGGGGCAGGTCTCGTCGAGCCCGTCGATCATGCTGGCCGTGTCGCAGGGCCTGCCGATCAAGTGCTTCGCCGTCGGCGCGCAGAAGCATCCCTACACCTACTTCTCGCTGGCGAAGAACCCGGTGCGCAAGCCGGCCGACCTGGTCGGCAAGCGGGTGGGCATCCCGTCGACGGCGGCCATCCTGCTGCGTGCGCTGCTCGCGAAGAACAAGATCGCCGAGAAGGACGTGAAGGTGGTCACCATCGGCGCCGACATGTCGCCGCTGCTCACGGGGCAGGTCGACGTGGTGACGGGCTGGCTCACCAACACCACCGCCATCAAGGTGCTGGGCCCCGACATCGCCACGCTCACGCAGTGGGATGCGGGCGTGCGCCTCTATGCGTTGCCCTACTACGCATCGACGAAGACGCTGGAGACGCAGCCCAAGGTCATCGAAGCCTTCCTGCGCGCTACCGCCAAGGGCTGGCATCACGTGCGCGCCAACCGCGACCAGGCGGTCGACATGCTGGTGAAGGAATACCCGAACCTCAAGCGCGAGGACGAGCGCGTGGCGGTCGACGCGATGCTCGAGTACGCCTTCGGCGGCGCGGCGCAGACCCAGGGCTGGGGTGCGATGGACCCGGCCGTGTGGCAGGAGCAGATTTCCACCTATGCGGAGCTGGGCCAGTTCACCGCGCGCACGCCCAAGGTGGAAGACGTGATCTCGCTCGACGCGCTGAAGGCGACCGCCGCCGCGCGGGCCATGAAGGGCTGACGCGCGATGGCCGCCGTTCTTTCCGCTCCCCCGGCCATCGCCTGCCGCGACATCGGCGTGCGCTTCTTCACCGAGCGCCGTGACGTCACCGCCATCAAGAGCCTCGATCTCGAGGTGGCGCAGGGCGAGTTCCTCACACTGCTCGGGCCTTCCGGCTGCGGCAAGTCGACCTTCCTGCGCGTGGTGGCCGACCTGCTGCCGCCCAGCCGCGGCAGCATCGAGGTGTTGTCGTCCACGCCGCAGGCCGCGCGGAAGAACCGTGACATCGGCTTCGTGTTCCAGGACGCGGCGCTCCTGCCCTGGCGCACCGCGCTGCAGAACGTCGAGCTGCCGCTTCAGGTGGGCGGCGGGGCAGGGCGCAAGGGCCGCCGCTCGCCGCTGGAGCTGCTCGAACTCGTGGGCCTGAAGGACCGCGTCAACGCCTTCCCGCACGAGATGTCGGGCGGCCAGCGCCAGCGCGTGTCGATCGCGCGGGCGCTGGCGAGCGACCCGAAGATCCTGCTGATGGACGAGCCCTTCGGTGCGCTCGACGAGATCACGCGGGACCGGCTCAACGAGGAGATCCTGCGCGTGTGGCGCGAGACCGGCGTGACCATTCTTTTCGTCACCCACAGCATCCACGAGGCCGCCTTCCTCGGCCAGCGCGTGCTGATGCTGGCCGCCAACCCGGGGCGGGTGCGCGAGATCGTGCCGGTCGAGCTGCCCGCCGAGCGCACGCTCGAGATGCGCGAGACACCCGAGTTCGTCCGACTCACGAGCCACCTGCGGCGCGTGCTGGAAACCTGCTGAGGCCGAAGCCATGAATACCCGTTCCATCGATTCGGCCGTGCCGGGCGCGCTCGGCGCGCCGGCGGCCTCGGCCGACCCGGAGTACATCGCCTGGGCGGCCGCGCGGCAGAAGCGCATCTGGCGTCGCCGCATCCTGCCGGCGCTGGGCATCGTCGGGCTGATCCTGCTGTGGTGGGCCGTGATCGTCGCGTTCGGCGTCAAGCCCTTCATCGCACCCACGCCGTGGGCCGTGCTGGAGACGCTCTACGCCAAGCGCGACGTGCTGCTCGACAACCTGCTGCCCACGGCCTTCGAGGCGGCAGGCGGCTTCGTGCTGGGCAACCTCGCGGCCATCGTCGTCGCGACGATCTTCGTGCACAACAAGACGCTGCAGGACATCTTCTTCCCGGTGGTGCTGATGTTCAACGCCGTGCCGCTGGTGGCCAAGGCGCCCGTGCTGGTGCTCATCATGGGCAACGGCGTGGAGCCGAAGATCACCATCGCCGCGCTGGTGTGCTTCTTCCCGACGCTGGTGAACATGGTGCGCGGGCTGGAGTCGGTGAATCCCCAGGCGATGGAGCTGATGCGCGTGCTGTCGGCCAGCAAGACCGAGATCTTCTTCCGCCTGCGGCTGCTCAACGCACTGCCATACCTGTTCTCGGCCCTGCGCATCGCGGCGTCGATGTGCGTGATCGGGGCGGTGGTGGGCGAGTGGGTGGGTGCGACGGTGGGCATCGGCGCAATGATCCTGCAGGCCACCTTCAACTTCGACTCGCCGCTGCTCTATGCCGCGATCGTGATGAGCGCAACGCTCTCCGGGTTGTTCTTCCTGCTGGTGACGCTGGCGGAAAAGTGGGTCATCCGTTGGCAGCCCGAAAGCACGCACTGACGCGCCCGGTGCACTTCACACACATCCAAACATTTCAACAGGAGATAGTTCTATGAGCCGTATTGGCGACTGGATGCAGGAGCCCGCGCACGACGTGCGCGTGGCAGCCGAATCGGACGTGGTGGTGGTCGGCGGCGGCCCCGCCGGGCAGGCCGCGGCGCTGGCCGCCGCGCGCAACGGCGCGAGCGTGACGCTGCTGGAGCGCTACAACCACCTGGGCGGGCTGGCCTCGGGTGGCATGGTGCTGGTGCTGGACGACATGTGGGACAGCCACCAGCAGGAAATTTCGGTGCGCGGCATCTGCCTGGAGATGATCGAGCGCATGTCGGCGCTGGGACTGGCCGAGTACCCGCGCCAGCACGAATGGGGCACGCTGCCCGAATCGGTGCGCCGCTGGAAGCGCTGGGGCACCTACGACTTTCACAGCAAGGAGAAGCCGCACCCGATCTGCTTCGCCGCCGCCTTCGATCCCGACGCATGGAAGCGCACCTCGCTCGAGATGGTGCTGCAGGCCGGCATCGAGCTGCGGCTGCATTCGTGGTTCTCGCGCACGCTGGTCGAAGACGGCAAGGTCAGGGGCGTGGTCTGCGAGACCAAGGGCGGGCGCGAGGCCATCCTGGGCAAGGTGGTGATCGACACCACCGGTGACCTCGACGTGGCCGCGTCGGCCGGTGCGCCGCACATCAGCGGCAGCTACATCGTGACGACCGTGTTCCGCCTCGGCGGCGTCGACACCGAGGAGGCCGAGCGCTTCGAGCGCGAAGAGCCCGAGGCCTGGCAGGCGCTCGACCGCGAGATCAAGCACATGCTCGGCGGCGCCTGGGAGGCGTGGTGGCTCAAGACGCCGCTGCCGGGCGTGGTGTGGTGCAACTGCCCGCACATGCCGGGGCTCGACGGCCTGAAGGTGAGCGATCTGACGCGCGCCGAGGTGCAGGGCCGCGCCACCATCCACAGGGTGATCGACTTCGTGCGTGCCAAGCTGCCGGGCTTTGCGAAGTGCACGCTGATCGACATGGCGCCGCAGACCGGCATCCGCCAGACCCGCCTGCTCGAAGGCGCCTACGTGATGACCAAGGAAGACGTCGCCCAGCGCACGCGCTTCGAAGACAGCGTGGCGCGTGGCCGCGACTACTACTACCCGTACCGCACGCTGCTGCCGCGCAGCGTCGAGAACCTGCTGGTGGCCGGGCGCCACTACTCGGCCACCTCCGCCGCGCAGAAGATCTCGCGCGAGATCCCGCCCTGCATGGCGATGGGCGAGGCCACCGGCACGGCCGCGGCGCTGGCGTTGAACGCGGGCATCTCGGTGCGCGAGGTCGACATCGCGAAGCTGCAGAAGACGTTGCGAGCCCAGGGCGCCGACCCCGGTGACCAGAAGGGGCCGAACGCCGACGTGCCGGCGATCGCCCGTTCGTTCGAGAAGGAGGCCGCATGACGACCACGACCGATGCACTGCCGCTCGACGGCATCCGCGTGATCGACTTCACGCAGGTGATGATGGGCCCGGTCTGCACGCAGATGCTGGCCGACCACGGCGCCGACGTGATCAAGATCGAGCGCAAGGGCGCGGGTGACCTGAGCCGCTCGACCTTCGCGCCGGTGGCGGGCGAGGACAACCCGATCTTCTGCAGCCTCAACCGCAACAAGCGCAGCGTGGAGATCGACCTGCGCGACGAGGCGCAGATGGAGCTGGTGAAGGCGCTGATCGCCGGTGCCGACGTGGTCACCAACAACTTCCGCGCCGGTGTGATGGAGCGGCTGGGGCTGGGCTACGAGGACTGCAAGAGGCTGAACCCGCGCATCATCTACGCGGTGGGTACGGGCTACGGAGAGACCGGGCCCTACGCCCACAAGGGCGGCCAGGACGTGCTCGCGCAGGCGCTCACCGGCGTGATGGCGCGGCGCGCCGATGCCTCGGTGCCGGTGTCGATCTACCCCACGGCGCTGGCCGACTACACGGCCGGCATGCACATGGTGCAGGGCATCCTGCTGGCGCTGCTGCAGCGCGAGCGCACGGGCGAGGGGCAGAAGATCTCGGTGTCGCTCTACAACTCCATGCTGGCCATGCAGATGCAGGAGGCGGCCATGGTGATGATGGAAGACTCCGAAGTGAACTGGGCCGCCATGCCGCTGTCGGGCGTGTTCGACACGCAGACCGGGCCGCTGGTGCTGGTGGGCGCGTTCAAGGCCAATCCGCTGCGCGACATCTGCACCGCGCTGGGGCTCGAAGACCTGTCGCTCGATGCGCGCTACGCCACGCTGTCGGCGCAGTTCACCAACAAGACCGCGCTGCACGACGTCTTCCGCGAACGCTTTGCGAGCAACACGCGCGAGCACTGGCTCGTGAAGCTCGAGGAGCAGGACCTGCTCTCCGCCGCGGTGCGCGACATGCGCGAGGCGCTCGTCGATCCGCAGACGCTGCACAACGGGATGATCCTCGAAGGCGGCTCGCCGTCGGGCCGGGCGCTGAAGTTCATCGGCAGCCCGATCCAGATGTCGGGCGCCAAGGCCGGCCTGCGCCGCGAGCCGCCCAGGCTCGGGCAGCACACGGTCGAGGTGCTGGCCGAGGCCCGCGCGCTGATCGAGGAGGCCGACGCATGAGCGTTCTCTTCGAAGTCGCCGACCACGTCGCCACGGTCACCATCGACCGGCCCGAGGTGCTCAATGCGGTCGACCTGCCGACGGAGGCCGAGCTGCAGCGCGTCTGGACCGAGATCGAGTCGCGCGACGACATCCGCGCGGTCGTGCTCACCGGCGCGGGCGAGCGGGCGTTCTGTTCGGGCGCGGACCTGAAGAACACCTCCAACCTCAAGGGCGTGGAGTACTGGGCCGCCGCGCGCCCCGGCGGCTTCGGCGGCATCGCGCTGCGCGAGACGCTCGACGTGCCGGTGATCGCGCGCGTCAACGGCCTTGCGCTGGGTGGCGGCTTCGAGATGGTGCTGGGCTGCGACATCGTCGTGGCCTGCGAGGAAGCCAGCTTCGGCCTGCCCGAGCCGCTGGTCGGCCGTTTGCCGCTCGATGGCGGCATGCTGCTGCTGCAGCGCCAGATTCCCTACCGCCAGGCCATGGGCATGATGCTCACCGGTCAGCGGGTGAGGGCTGAGCGCGCGCTGGAGATGGGCCTGGTCAACGAGGTGGTGCCGCGCGCCGAACTCGACACGACCGTGAACCGTTGGGTGCAGCAGATGCTGGCCTGCGCGCCGCTCTCGCTCAAGGCGATCAAGCAGGTGGTGCGTCGCACCGGCACGCTGGCGCCGGCCGAGGCGCACCGCATGCGCTTGCCGGCGCTGGTGGCTGCGCTGCAGTCGCAGGATGCCGACGAGGGTGTGCTGGCCTTCCAGCAGAAGCGCAAGCCGCAGTGGCTGGGTCGCTAGGCCAGCCAGGTCAGCGAAGGTACGTGCCATGCCCCACGTCATCACCGGCGCCTGCATCGACGTCAAGGACGGCGCCTGCGTCAAGTGCTGTCCGGTCGATTGCATCTACGAAGGCGAGCGCACTCTGTACATTCACCCGGATGAATGCATCGACTGCGGCGTTTGCGTCTCGGCCTGTCCCACGCAGGCCATCTACGAAGACCTTCGGCTGCCGCCCGAAATGGCACATTTCACGGCCATCAACCGCGACTTCTTCGCGGCGAACGTCAGCGGGCTCGGCTCGCCCGGCGGCGCCGATGCGAAGCGCGTGGCGTGCGACCACCCGGCCATTGCAGCGCTGCCCCGCTGATCGGGCACCCTGCGGGAGGGCCGGCTGATGCATGCCAGCATCCTCAAGTACTTCATCGAGGTCGCGAGCTGCGGCTCGGTGCGCAAGGCCTCGGAGCGGCTCTTCGTCGCGGCGAGCGCCGTCAACCGCCAGATCCACAAGCTGGAAGACGAACTGGGCGTGGAGCTGTTCGACCGCATGCCCAACGGCCTGCGCCTCAACGCGGCCGGCGAGCGGCTGCTCAAGCACGCGCAGGAAACGCTGCACCAGTACCAGGTGATGCGCACCGAGCTCGATGCGCTCAAGGGCGAACGCACCGGCCACGTGAAGGTGGCGGCGATGGATTCGTTCTTCGAAGATCTTCTGCCCTCGGCGGTGGAAGACTTCCTGCAGGTGTTCCCGGCCGTCACGTACACCATCACCGCGGTGCAGCCGATGGACGTGCCGCAGATGGTGATGTCGGGCCAGGTCGACGTGGGCATGACCTTCGTGAGCCGGCTGCCCGGCGGCGTGGCGGCGGTGGCGCTGGCCAACCTGCCGATCGGCGTGGTGATGCCGCCGGGCCATCCGCTGGCCAACCATGCGCGCGTGTCGCTGAAGGAGTGCGCGCGCTATCCGTTCTTGCGCTCCAGCTCGCACCCGGTCATCAGTGCCGCGCTGTCGCCCGAGTTCGCCTCGTTCTGGGACGACATGGAGCCGGCCGCCACCTGCAATTCGACGCCCATGCTCAAGCGGCTGATCAGGGCCGGCAAGGGCATCTCGTGCTTCTCGAAGATCGCCTTCATCGAGGACCTGAAGCGCGGTGAGCTGATCTGGCGGCCCTTCGAACTGCCAGCGCTCGACCAGCTGCAGGTCGGCATCGTGGTGCCGTCGCAGCGTGTGCTGCCGCACGTGACGCAGAATTTTGTAGGCCGCATGGCGCGGCGGTTGACGCAGCTCGAGATTGCCGCCGCCGCCGTGTGAACGAACGTGGGCGGTGCGCCGGCTGCAGTTCGCATGAACGTTCGGTCGGCCGTGCCGGACGCCTTCTAGAATCGCCGACGCATTTCTTTCGCGGCCGCACACGGCCCGTCCGGAGCGCAACGCTCCTTCTCATTTCTTCTCTCTTTTCCCCCTGATGCATTTCGGATCCCGACTCACGCTTTCCTCGGCTTTTCTCGCGCTTTCCTTTTCCGCTGCCTGCGCCGCATCCACCCCGCAACTCGTGCTCGTACCCGATGCCGCCAAGGCATCGGAAGCAACGCAGGCCCCCGCGCTCGACCGCGCCGTGACCGCCTTCGCCGGCATGGCGTCCGGCTCCTACTACTGGCCGGAAGGGTTGCTGGCCGAGCAGCTGATCGCGGGTCTGGCATCGCCGCGCCATCGGCAGCAGCAGGCTTTGCCGGGCGGCCGGCGGCTGCTGTCCTCGTACCGCATGCCGAATGGCGGCAGCGAGCGCGCGGCCTTGCTGGTGGACGACCGCAGCGGCAAGGTGCTGGCTGCTGCGCTGGTGCACCGCGAATGCGGCGTCGGCTCGTCGGGCACAGGCTGCCGCGATGACCAGCATGCCGTGCTCTCCGTCTTCCTGCGCCCGGGCATCGACCGCGCGCAGGCACAGCCTCTGCTCGAATGGAGCCGCACGGTGCCGAAGGAAGACCTGGATTCCGGCGAGGCCGAGAAGTTCGAGAAGACCGAATACACGACCATGGATGCGGCCCACACCAAGGCCCGGCCCGTCGTGCGCCAGAAGGGTTTTTCAGCGGCCGTGCCGCTTTATCCGAGCGCGGTGATCTACCGCACCGGGCAAGATGCGCTGAGCGACAAGAAGGCCAGGCGCGTGCTGCGGCTGCAGACCGTCGACAGCGTCGAGCAGGTGCTGGCGTTCTACAAGCAGCTGTCGCCGCCGCTCGACAACCTGGAGTCGGAACTGGAAGGCCGCTCGGGCTACGTGCTCGGCAGCCGTGCGGGCGTTGCCTTCTCCGTCAATGCCAAGTCGCCGCGCGACATGCCGGCCATCACCAACATCGAAATCGAGATCGCCGAATGAATGCCACGCTGATTTGCAGGAGCGCCATCGCATCGCTTCTGCTGCTTGCCGGCGCACTCGGCAGTACGGCGCACGCTGCGCAGCCTGACGCCGCGGCCCCGGTGACCACCGAGCTGCCGCCGCCGAAGACGAGGCTCAGCGAGCAGCCGAAGATCCGCGGCGCGGTGATCGCCATGGTCGGCTACGCGCGCGGCAGCTATACCGATGGCGACAGGCTGATCGCCGCGCAGGTGCTCGACGGCATGCGCTCGCGCTTCGACGTCACGCGCACCGTCTGGCCCGACGGTCGCACGGTGATCGCGTCGGTGAGCGGCGAGGGCCACGGCGAGGAACGCTCGGCGCTGCTGCTCGACGGCGAAGGCCACCTGCTGGCGCTGGGGTTGGTCAACGGCCATTGCCGCGATTCCACCGGGCGCGACGAGCCCAAGGTGTGCAACCCGGCGCCGCAGGCCGTGCTGACGGTCTTTCATCCCGCCGGCGCGAAGCCTTCCGACGCCGATCCGCTGGTCGCCTGGAGCAGGGTGCTGCCTTCGTACCACGCGCTCATGGCGGAAAGCGACGACCCCGCGGAGGCTGCCGCCGCCCAGAAGATCGCCAGCGTCGAGTACATCGTGGGCCAGCCGACGGCGCCGGGTTGGCGCGACGCGCAATTGCCGGCGGGCTTTCCGGCTTCGTTGAAACCGCTGCTGATCCAGGCGGCGGAGGTGAACAGCACCGCCAGCGCCGGCAAGATCGTGATGCCCAAGGGGCTGGCCGGCAAGCCGATGTACACGGACCGCCAGAACGCTCAGCTCAAGGGCGCACGCTGGCCCGACGCCGAGGTGACGCTGCGCAGCTACGCGGCATTCGACGACCTGATCGCCACCTACCGGGAGCTGGCCAAAGAGGCGAGCGTGGAAGCCGGCGACCGCGAGGCCGTTTTCAGCGGCACCAGCGGCGCGGGCCGCTACACCATCCGCCTCCGCGACGCGAAGGAGACCGGTGTGTTCGTCACCGTATCGAGCTGGAATCGCAAGTGACGATGCGCAGCCACGGCCAGCGGGCCTGGTAGTCGCGCGCCTTCACGTCGAACATCTGCGGCATCGGCAGCATCGGGTTCATGCGCAGGATGCCGGCGGCCAGGTCGCCGAGCCCGTCGGGTGCGTAGAGCGAGTCGTCGGCCAGGTCGAGGCCCACGCGGGTGCAGGCGATGAGGTAGCGGTCGATGCCGTCGCGCGCGGACTTAAGGCGCGGGTAGGGCGCGTTGAAGCGCTGTTCGTACCAGAGGTGCACGCGTGCCTGGTTCTTGACCTCGACCGTCGCGCCCAGGTCGGCGACGGCTTCATGCACGCGGCGGATGACGGCGTCTTCAGCTTCCCACGACAGGTCGCGGTCGTCGAAGTAGAAGACGTCGTAGTCCTTCACGCCCCAGCCCGGCGGCCGGCCACTGGTGTGGTTCCATGCCGCCTGGAACAGGCAGCCGGCCGTGAGGAAGCCCTGTTCGAGCCCGAGGCCGGGGAGGCGGGTTGCCAGCGCCGCGTTGACGGGATCCTGCATCGCCTGCGCGATGAGGTCGTCGGGCGTCAGCGTCAACGCGATCAGCCGATTTCGGCGATCAGCTCGATCTCCACGCAGGCGCCCATCGGTATCTGGGCCACGCCAAAGGCGCTGCGCGCATGCGCGCCCTTTTCGGGGCCGAAGACTTCGGCGAAGAACTCGCTCGCGCCGTTGGTCACGAGGTGCTGTTCGGTGAAGGTGCCGACCGAATTGACCAGGCTCATCACCTTGACGATGCGCTTGACCTTGTTGAGGTCGCCCACGGCCGCATGCAGCGTGCCGAGCAGGTCGATGGCGATGGCGCGAGCTGCCTGCTTGCCTTCCTCGGTGCCGATGTTGGCGCCGAGCTGGCCGGTCCAGACCTTGCCGTCCTTCTTCGCGATGTGGCCCGAGAGGAACACGAGGTTGCCGGTCTGCACGAAGGGCACGTACGCGGCTGCGGGGGCGGAGACGGGGGGCAGGGTGATGCCCAGGCTGGAAAGTTTGTCGTAAACGCTCATGGAGACTCCTTGTCTTGGGAAGGCGATTGTGTCTGTGTTTGCGGCAGGCCATCGACCACTTCCCCCACCGGCTGCACGGTCACGCCGACGCTCAGCGTGTGCCTCGCGCCGCCATGGAGTACGCCGCGCATCGGCGACACGTCGGAGTAGTCGCGGCCGATGGCCAGGGTGACGTAGTCCTCGCCGGGCTGGCGGCCGTTGGTGGGGTCGAAGTCGACCCACCCGCCGGGACTGCCGCCGGTGCCGTCGTCCTCGCCGGGCAGGTACACCGACACCCAGGCGTGCGAGGCGTCGGCACCCACCAGCCGGGGCTGGCCCGGCGGCGGCTGCGTGAGCAGGTAGCCGCTCACGTAGCGCGCGGGCAGGCCCATGGTGCGGAAGCACGCGATCATGATGTGGGCGAAGTCCTGGCACACGCCCTTGCGCTGCGCGAGGGCCTCGACGGCGGGGGTGTTGATCTCGGTGCTCTCGGCGTCGTACGCGAAGTCCTCGTACATGCGCTCGGTGAGATCCATCGCCACGTCGAAGGTGGGGCGTCCGGGTACGAAGCTGGCGCGCGCGTAGGACACGAAGTCGTCGTGGCGCGGCACGTAGGGCGAGGGAAAGACGAACTCCGAGGCCGCGTCGAAGGTGGCGTCCTTGCGGAAGCGGAAGCGCTCGCGCACGGCCTCCCAGGGCAGGTCGCGCGCGATGGCGGGCGACAGCACGGGCGCCGAGGTCTCGACCACGCTCTCGGCCGTGACCACGAGACGGTCGTGCGTGGCCTCGAGCGCGAAGAAGGCGCGCGTGTTGCCGTACAGGTCGGCCAGCTCGCCGCGCTGCGCGGGTGCCGGCTCGATGGCGAGCTTGTGGCTCACGAGCCGCTGCGAATCGGTGGCCAGCGGCTTCAGGTGCGCGAGATGCTGCGCCGTCTCGACCGGCGGCGAGTACTCGTAGCGCGTTTCATGAGTGACGTGGAGCAGCATGGCCGGTGCCCGTTGGGTGATGTGCGTCGCCTGCCTACTTCGACTCGGCGCCGAAGTACGAGGCGTAGATCTTCGCGTAGGTGCCGTCGGCGCGGATGGCCTCCAGCCCCTGGTTGATCTTGGCGAGCAGCTCGGCGTTGCCCTTCTTCACCGCAATGCCGTACTTCTCGACCGGAAAGCTCGTGTCGCTCACGGTCTTGAAGCCGCCGGCCGTGTTGTTGGCGAGGTAGTGCACGACCACGCCGTTGTCGGCCACCACGGCCTGCACGCCACCGGCTTCCAGTTCCTTGAGCGCCAGCGGCGTCGACTCGAAGCGCTTGATGGCGGTGCTCGACTTGCCCAGCAGCTTGCCGACGACCTCGTCGCCGGTGGTGCCGTTCTGCACGCCGACCTTCAGCGTCTTGATGTCCTCGAACTTCGTGATCGGCGAGTCGTTCTTCACGGCGATGAGTTGGCGCGCGTCGAAGTAGGGCTGCGAGAAGTCCATCGTCTGGCGGCGCTCGTCGGTGATGGTGATGGCCGACACCAGCAGGTCGCGGTCGCCCTGGTCGAGCGAGTTGAAGATGCCTTCCCACGGCGTGTTGACGAACTTCACTTCCAGGCCGGCCTTCTGCGCGACGGCCTTCACCACCTCGATGTCGAAGCCCACGATCTCTCCCTTGTCGTTCTGCGACTCGAAGGGCGTGTAGGCGGCGTCGGTGCCGACCACGAGCACGCGTGCGGCGGCCGGCGGGGGCGGCGCGCTGGCGGCGGGGGTGGGTGCGGGCTCCTGCTTGCCGCAGGCGGCGATGGCCAGAGCCGCGAAGAGGCCTGCGGCGGTGAGTGCGAAGCGGCGGTTGATGTTGTTTTTGAGCATGGGTGCCTCCTTGGGGTTTATCGGGAAACGCCGCGGAACCGGCTTTGCCGGGCCGCAGGCGTTGCCCCCGGTGAGGGGGTGTGCGAAGCGACACGAAGCGCGCGAAGCATGGGGGAGTACCGGTTCACGCTCCGACGGAGCGTAGCGATTCGGACGTGAGCGTGAAGTACCGCGTGCCGATGGCGTCCGACACATGGTAGGCCGCCGTCTCGCAGTTGGCGAGCAGCTCGACGAGGGCCGGATAGTTGGCCTCGGGCCCGGCGGCGCAGAGGTGTTCGAGCGTCCAGCCGGCCGGGTCGGGCAGCTCGTACGACAGCGCGGTGAGCTTGCCCGGCGCGCTGCCGGCCAGCCGTGCGATGCGCCCGCGCAGCGTCTGCGTGACCCATGCGAGTGAGCGCGGGTTCTCGGCGTCGAGCACCAGCAGGTCGACCATGGTGGCGACGTCGCGGCGCTGCTGGTAGCGGGCGTGGAAGGTGATGGTGCTGTCGAAGAGGGCCACCATGGCCTCGAAGCCGCTCACCTCGTGCACCGCGCCGTTCTCGAAGCCGGCCTCCAGCGCGTTCGCCAGGAAGCCCAGCCGCTCGATGTGGCGGCCGATGGACAGCAGCCGCCAGGCGTCGTCGCGCGTCATGCGGTCGGTCTGCGCGCCTGTCATGGCGGCGAGCGCGGTGCTGGCTGACTCGAGGGCGCGCAGCGCGGCGCTGGAAGCGAAGCTGCCTTCGTCGGCCTGCTCGGCCGCGCGGCGCAGGAAATCGGCCTCGGCGCGCACGATCTGGTTCCAGTTGTCCTGCGACAGGCGCTCGCGCACGGCGGCCGCGGCCTGCCGGATGCAGCGCAGGCTGAAGCCGACGCTGCCGCCGCGCTCCACGTCGCCCAGCTCGGCGATGAGCGCGCGCTCGAACACCCGGCGCGACTGCGGCGCGCTCGGCACGCCGGCCGGCACCAGCGCGTTGCGTAGCGCCATGTGGTGCAGCCATTCGAGCAGCGGACGCGAGGACTGGTCTTCGCTGCCCAGCAGGCTGAGCGTGAGGCGCGCGAGGCGCACCGCGTTCTCGGCACGCTCGGTGTAGCGGCCGAGCCAGAACATGTTCTCGGCGGCGCGGCTGGTGACCGGCGCGCGGTGCCGCGCGAGCGAGGCCGGCGTGCTGTGCGGTTGCAGCAGCGTGGTGCGGTCGACCTCGCCATGGGTCTGCACCCACACGTCGGCGCTGCTGCCGCCGCGCTGCATCGATGCGAACTGCGCGTCGGGCTCAGTGAGCCGCGCCAGTCCGCCGGGCAGCACGCGCCACGACTGCGCGCCGTCGCTCACCGCGAACACGCGCAGCATCACCGCGCGCGGCGCGATGTGGCCCGGGCCCATGTCGTTGGCCCAGGTGGGCATCTGCGACAGCGGCAGGTAGCCCTGCACCGTGTGGACGTCGCCCTCGCGCACGATGCGGCCGGCCCATTCGTCGAGCTCGCGCCGGCCGAGCTGGCTGCCGAGCACTGCGTCGAAGCTGGCGCGGCCGTCGAAGCCGGGGTAGGTGGGCTTGATGGCGCTCTCGGCCAGCTGCGGCAGCACCGATTCGAGCGCGGCGCGCTCGCCGCACCACCAGGTGGGCAGCGCGGGCAGCATGAGCTTCTCGTCGATCAGGCGGCGTGCCAGCCCCGGCAGGAAGCCCAGCAGCGCTGGCGATTCGAGAAACGCCGAGCCCGGCATGTTGGCCACCAGCACGTTGCCGGCGCGAATGGCCTGCAGCAGGCCGGGCACGCCGAGCGTGGAGTCGGGGCGCAGCTCCAGCGGGTCGAGGAACTGGTCGTCGAGCCGCTTGATGAGCCCGTGCACCGGCCGCAGGCCCTGCAGGGTCTTGAGGTAGAGCCGCTGGTCGCGCACCGTGAGGTCGCTGCCCTCGACCAGCGTGACGCCCAGGTAGCGCGCGAGGTACGCGTGCTCGAAGTAGGTCTCGTTGTACGGGCCGGGCGTGAGCAGCGCGATGTGCGGAGGCACGCCGGCCGGGCACATGCGCTGCAGGCCTTCCATCATGGCGCTGTAGGTGGCGGCCAGGCGCTGCACGTGCAGCGCCTCGAAGGCCTGGGGAAACTGCCGCGCGATGGCGAGGCGGTTCTCGAGCAGGTAGCCCAGGCCCGAGGGCGCCTGGGTGCGCTGCGAGACCACCCACCAGTTGCCGTCGGGGCCGCGCGCGAGGTCGAAGGCGGCGATGTGCAGCCAGGTGTCGCCAGGCGGCTTCACGCCGTGCAGCGCGCGCAGGTAGCCCGGGTGTCCGCGCACCAGCGCCGGTGGAATGAGCCCTTCGGCCAGCAGCTGCTGCGGGCCGTAGGCATCGGCCATCACGCGATCGAGCACGCGCACGCGCTGCAGCACGCCGGCCTCGATCTGGCTCCAGCTCTCGGGCGAGACGATCAGCGGGAACAGGTCGAGCGACCACGGCCGCTGCGGGCCGTTGGTGTCGGCATACACGTTGTAGGTGACGCCGTTGTCGCGGATCTGCCGCTCCAGGCTGGCCGCGCGCCGGGGCAGGTCGTTGAAGCCGCCCGGGCCGAGCTGTTCGAAGAAGGCGTTCCAGGCGGGCGTGAGCGGCGACTGTTCGCCGGATGGGGCCTGTGTCTGCGCCTGGGACTGCGAGGACGACTGCGACTGGGATTGCGATTGGGACTGCGACTGGCCGGGCACCGCCGGCCGTTCGGCCGCGGCGTCGTAGAGCTGCGGGGCGGCAGGGGCCGGCGCTGCAGCTCCCGTTGCCGGCCGCGCAGGCGTTGCCGGCGTGGCCTGCCCGCGCAGTTCATCGAAATGACCGGGCAGGGCCGGCGGGGCGAGCGCCGACGCCAGGGCCGCCGGAAATTCCAGTGCCTGGGCGTCGAACAGGGATTCGTTCAAAGGTTCCACAGGGGATGGATTGTCACACTGCCGTCACGGGGTGGCCGTTCGGGCAATGTGCTAAATGTCCCCTTAACGCCGCAGGTCGAGCGTGAACGGGAATTCGCGGCTGCCCGGCAGCTCGATGGTCGCCGGGGGCGTGCGCATGAGTCCGGGTGTATGGCCGGTGCGCGTGAAGCGCGAGTGGCGGCGGCTTTCCGCCTCGTAGGCGTTGACGGGGAAGGTGTCGTAATTGCGCCCGCCCGGGTGAGCGACGAAGTACTGGCAGCCGCCGAGCGAGCGCTTCATCCAGGTGTCGACCAGGTCGAAGGTCAGCGGCGCGTGGGCCTTGATGCTGGGGTGCAGCGACGAGGGCGGATTCCACGCCTTGTAGCGCACGCCCGCCACGAACTCGCCGGCCACGCCGGTAGGCTGCAGCGGCAGCACCTTGCCGTTGACGGTGACGACGTGGCGGCTCTCGTTCAGTCCGGTCACGCGCACCTCGATGCGCTCCAGCGACGAGTCGACGTAGCGCACCGTGCCGCCGGCAGAGCCTTCCTCGCCCATCACGTGCCAGGGCTCGAGCGCGTTGCGCAGCGAGAGCTCCACGCCCATGGCCTGCATCTGGCCCACCAGCGGGAAGCGGAACTCGAAGTGCGGCGCGAACCAGTCGGGATCGAAGGCGAAGCCGGCCTGGCGCATCTCGCTGATGACGTCGTCGAAGTCCATCTTCACGAAGGTCGGCAGCAGGAAACGGTCGTGCAGTTCGGTGCCCCAGCGGGTGACGGGCGCCTTGTAGGGCTCGTCCCAGAAGCGGGCGACCAGCGCGCGAATCAGCAGCTGCTGCGCGATGCTCATGCGCGCATGCGGCGGCATTTCAAAAGCGCGCAGCTCCAGCAGACCGAGGCGGCCGGTGCTGGAGTCGGGCGAGTAGAGCTTGTCGATGCAGAACTCGCTGCGGTGCGTATTGCCCGAAACGTCGATCAGGATGTTGCGCAGCGTGCGGTCGACCAGCCATGCGGGCATGTTCTGGCCGTAGATCTCGCGGTTCTTCGCGATTTCCTTCAGCGCGATCTCCAGCTCGTAGACCTGGTCGTTGCGGGCCTCGTCCACGCGCGGCGCCTGGCTCGTCGGGCCGATGAACATGCCCGAGAACAGGTAGCTCAGCGAAGGGTGGTTGTGCCAGTACAGCAGCAGGCTGGCCAGCAGCTCGGGCCGGCGCAGGAAGGGGCTGTCGGCGGGCGTGGCGCCGCCCATCACGAAGTGGTTGCCGCCGCCGGTGCCGGTGTGGCGGCCGTCGGTCATGAACTTCTCGGCCGACAGGCGTGTTTCGAACGCGGCGTTGTAGAGGAACTCGGTGTGGTCGACCAGTTCCTTCCAGTTGTGCGCAGGGTGGATGTTGACTTCGATCACGCCGGGGTCGGGCGTGACCTGCAGCATCTTCAGGCGCGGGTCGCGCGGCGGCGGATAGCCTTCCATCACGATGCGCACGCCCAGGTCGCGCGCGGTGGCTTCCACGGCCGCGACGAGGTCGAGGTAGTCCTCCAGGCGCGCGAGCGGCGGCATGAAGACGTAGAGCACGCCCGAGGCATTGCCCTTCTTCTCGGCCGCGGGGCCGTTGGCGCGACGCGGGTCGCGTACTTCGACGCACAGCGCGGTGCGCGTGACCCAGTGGGCCGATTCGCCGCGCAGGGGCTGGCGCGTGGTCGATTTGCCGGCCGTAGCGTCGTCGGGGGAGGCCGCATCGCTTTCGCCGGCATCGCCCGGCGCCTGCATGCGCAGCGAGGCGGGCACGACGGGCGGCGTGCCGAAGGCATAGGGCACGGCGCCAAGGTCTGCGCCCGCGCTGCCGACGTCACCAGTGCCAGTTCCCACGGCGTAGCGCGCACGGTAGTCGGCCGAGCTCGGCAGCGCGCCGCGCGGTGCGGTCGGGTCGCGTTCGATCAGGTACGGGTAGTCGCCCTTGCTGGCCCACGGCTGCGAGTCGAGCGGCAGGCGGTAGCCCATGGGCGAGTCGCCCGGAATGAGGTAGAGCCGGTCGTCGCGCAGGAACCAGGGGCCGGTCTTCCAGGCCGGGCCGGCGAGCGCGGGAGCATCGCCGTTCGCATTGCCGGGCTCGATGGGCAGCATGTAGCCGATCACCGCGTCGAGCTTCTGCGTGAACACGCGGCGCAGGCGCACGCGCTCCAGTTCGTCGTCGAGCTTCGAGTCGAAGGGGTCGACGTTGACGGGCAGGCGGCGTTCGCGCCAGAGGTAGTGGTAGATGTCCTCGTAGCCGGGCTGGATGTAGCGCTCGGTCAGGCCCAGCTTGTGTGCCAGCACGGTGGTGAAGCGGCGCGCGTCCTCGCTCGTGTAGTGCGTGGGAAAGCGCTCATCGGCGAACAGGTCCGGGTCGTGCCACAGGGTCTGGCCGTCGGCGCGCCAGAAGATCGACAGCGCCCAGCGCGGCAGCTGCTCGCCCGGGTACCACTTGCCCTGTCCGAAATGCAGGAAGCCGCCCTGGCCGTACTCGGCGCGCAGCTTGTGCACGAGCTCGGTGGCGTAGCCGCGCTTGGTGGGGCCGAGGGCGTCGGTGTTCCATTCGGGCGCGTCGCGGTCGGTGGTGGCCACGTAAGTGGGCTCGCCGCCCATGGTCAGGCGCACGTCGCCGGCCTTCAGGCGCGCATCGACCGCATCGCCCAGGGCCAGAACTTCGGCCCATTGCTCTTCGGTGTAGGGCTTGGTGACGCGCGGCGATTCGTAGATGCGCGTGACCGACATCTCGTGGCCGAACTCGACCTCGGATTCGTCGACCCCGCCCTCGATGGGCGCCGCGCTCGAAGGCGTGGGCGTGCAGGCCAGCGGGATATGGCCTTCGCCGGCTAGGAGGCCCGAGGTGGCGTCGAGGCCGATCCATCCGGCGCCGGGCAGGAACACCTCGCACCAGGCGTGCAGGTCGGTGAAGTCGACCGTGGTGCCGCTGGGGCCGTCGAGCGCCTTCACGTCGGGCGTGAGCTGGATCAGGTAGCCCGAGACGAAGCGCGCGGCCAGTCCGCAATGGCGCAGCAGCTGCACCAGCAGCCAGCCCGAGTCGCGGCAGGAGCCGCTGCCGTTGGTGAGCGTTTCTTCCGGCGTCTGCACGCCGGGCTCCATGCGGATCAGGTAGTTGACGTCCTTCTGGACCTGCTGGTTGATGCCGACCAGGAAGTCGATGGTGCGCTGCTCCTTGCGGTCGATCTTGTCGAGGTAGGCCTCGAGCAACGGCGTGACCGGATCGGCCACGAGGTAGGGAGCCAGTTCCTCGGCCTGCGAGGGCGTGTACTTGAAGGGGAAGTTCTCTGCCTGCGGCTCGAGGAAGAAGTCGAAGGGGTTGTAGACCGCCATCTCGACCACGAGGTCGACCGTGACCTTGAATTCGCGCGTCTTCTCGGGGAACACGAGCCGCGCCTGGTAGTTGGCGAACGGGTCCTGCATCCAGTTGACGAAGTGCTCGGCCGGCTCGACCCGCAGCGAATACGAGATGACGTTGCTGCGGCAATGCGGCGCGGGCCGCAAGCGCACGACCTGAGGGCCCAGCTGCACCAGGCGGTCGTACTTGTAGTGGGTGACGTGGTGGAGAGCGGCGTGAATGGACATGCGTTTTTGTGTGCAGTGCTGGCAGATTGCATCGAGAAGATGTCTCTGGTGAGACGCATACTAGCCGAGATGCCAAAGCAATTAACGCGCCACTGAGCGTGACTTGGGGAGGGTTTGCATCATGGTTTCGGGAGTTGTCCGATGACGCCGTCGCGCGCGTCCGGCGGTGCCGTGGGCGGGGCGGGAGCGTTCGCCGCGCTGGGTGGTTCGCTGCTCGGCGCGGCCCTGCAGCTGCAGCAGCCGGTGCTCTGGCCGACATGGATTTACGTCGGCCTGCTGGTCATGGCCGTGGCTGGCCTGGTGTGGCGGCGCATGCCGGGCAGGGTGCTCGTGTTCATTGCCTTGATGTGCGGCGCGATGGCCGGCACGGGGCTCGCTGGATGGCGTGCGACGGCCTATGCGAGCGGTGCGCTCGACCCGGGGCTCGAAGGACGCGACCTGCGGGTCACAGGCGTCGTGTCGGAGATGCCCCAGCGCAATGAAGCTGGAACGCGGTTCCGTCTCGATGTCGAGTCCGCGAGCTGGGCCGATCCGGACGCGGCCGGACAACCCGACGTACCCGACCGCATCGTCCTCGGCTGGTATTCCGAAGGCTCCGGCCTGTGGAGCCGGGCTTCCGAAAGCCGGATGCCGTCGATGGACGCTCCTGGCTCTCCGCACGCCGGCGAGCGATGGCAACTCACGGTGCGCCTGAGAGCGCCCCACGGCACCCGCAATCCTCATGGCTTCGACAGCGAACTCTGGATGTGGGAACAGGGCCTTCACGCCAGCGGCAATGTGCGGACCGGCTCCCGCGATGCGGCGCCCGTGCTGGTGGCAAGCACCTGGCGGCATCCCGTCGAGCGCGCCCGCGAAGCCGTGCGCGACGCCGTCTTCGAGCGCGTGCCCGACCGCGCCCGGGCGGGCGTGATCGCGGCCCTGGTCACCGGCGACCAGGGCGCCATCGACCGCGCGGGCTGGGACGTGTTCCGCGCCACGGGCGTGGCGCACCTGATGTCGATCTCGGGCCTTCACGTCACGATGTTCGCCTGGCTGGCCGCGCATCTCGTCGGCCTGCTCTGGCGGCGCAGCACGCGGCTGATGCTGTGCCTGCCCGCGCAGCAGGCTGCACTGGTCGGCGGCGTGCTGTTGGCCACGCTCTATGCGCTTTTCAGCGGCTGGGGCGTGCCCGCGCAGCGCACGGTCTGGATGCTGGCGACGGTCGGGCTGCTGCGCCTCACGGGCCGGCGCTGGCCCTGGCCGCATGTGTGGCTGCTGACGGCGGTCGTGGTGGTCGCGCTCGATCCGTGGGCCCTGATGCAGGCCGGCTTCTGGCTGAGCTTCGTGGCGGTGGGCGTGCTCTTCGCCACCGACTCAGCGGTGCCGGGCGAGCGGAAGAAGGGCGCAGCTTTCCGCCTGCTGCAGTTCTTTCGCGAGCAATGGGTCATCACGCTGGCGATCACGCCGTTGAGCCTGCTGCTGTTCCAGCAGGTGTCGCTGGTCGGCCTGCTGGCCAATGCCGTGGCGATCCCGTGGGTCACGCTCGTGATCACGCCGCTGGCCATGCTCGGCGTGGTCGCTCCACCGCTGTGGGACCTCGCGGCCTGGGCCGTGCAGGTGCTGGCGTTGCTGCTGCAATGGCTGGCCGGGTTGCCGCACGCCACGCTGTCGATGGCGGCGCCTCCTCTCTGGATGGCCGCCTGCGGCGTGGGCGGCGGTGCATTGCTGGCCATGCGGCTGCCCTGGTCGCTGCGTGGTCTCGGCGTTCCACTGCTCCTGCCGGTGCTGCTCTGGCAGGCGCCCCGGCCAGCGGCGGGCGAATTCGAACTGCTCGCCGCCGACGTCGGCCAGGGCAACGCGGTGCTCGTGCGCACCGCCACGCACAGCCTGCTCTACGACGCCGGCCCGCGCTACAGCCTCGAAAGCGATGCAGGCCATCGGGTGCTCGTGCCGCTGCTGCGGGCCTACGGCGAGCGCCTCGACACGCTGGTGGTGAGCCATCGCGACACCGACCACATCGGCGGCGCGCCCGCGGTGCTCGCGATGCAGCCGGAGGCCGCGCTGCTGAGTTCCATCGAGGCCGCGCATCCGCTGCAGGCGGTGCGCGCGGCAAGGCGATGCGAGGCGGGCCAGGCATGGACCTGGGACGGCGTGCGCTTCGAGGTGCTGCATCCGTTCGAGAGCGACTACCGCAGCTTCACGAAACCCAATGCCGTGTCGTGCGTGCTGCGCATCGGCAACGGGCGCGCGGCGGCGCTGCTGGCCGGCGACATCGAGCGGCTTCAGGAAACCGCCCTTGTCATGCGCACGCCGCAACTGCTGCGCGCCGACGTGCTGCTGGCGCCGCACCATGGCAGCAGGACTTCGTCGGGCGAAGCCTTCCTCGACGCGGTCCGGCCTCGCATGGCCTTCGTGCAGGCGGGATACCGCAACAGCTTCGGCCACCCGGCGCAGGAAGTGACGGTGCGCTACCAGGAGCGCGGCGTGCGGCTGATCGAAAACATCCGCTGCGGCGCGGCGCATTGGAGCAGTGCGCAGCCCACCGACGTGGCCTGCGAGCGCGAGCGCCGCGCGCGGTACTGGCAGCACCGCCCGTCTCCTGCAGAGCCGCCGGAATCCTGAAACCGTGATTTAGTTGCAAAAGTAATTTGAAAGTATGCCTTTCGAGGCATTCGCACCGGAGCCGCTTGCGTTGTATCGTTTGGCTACAACTCGGTAAACAAGGGGGCAACATGTACAACCGTCAAGACTTTCGGTGGGGCACGACCGCGGGGCGCGTCTCATGACGACCGCGGTTCCGGCCATCACCAGCGTGAACGCCGTGCCCGCGCCGGGCGCGCGGCTCAAGATGCACCGCGAAGGCCCGGTGCTGGTGCTGACGCTGAGCAACCCGGCGGCGCGCAACGCGATCAATCCGTCGGTCTACCGGACAGCCGCCAAGGTGATGCGCGCCACCTCGGGCTTTCGTACCGTGCGCGCCATCGTGCTGTGCGGGGAGGGCGAGCACTTCAGCGGCGGCGGCGACCTGCGGCGCCTGGCCCGGCAGCGGAAGCTTCCGGCATCCGAACAGCACGGCCATATCGATGCGCTGCACGAATGGATCATGGCGATACAGGAGGCGCCGCAGCCCGTCATCGCCGCGGTCGAGGGCGCCGCGATGGGCGGCGGCTTTTCGCTGTGCCTGGCCTGCGACCTGATCGTGGCCGCCGAGGACGCGAAGTTCGCGATGTCGTACGTCAACGTCGGCCTGTCACCCGACGGCGGCGGTACCGATTCGCTGGTTCGCGCGCTGCCCCCGCAGGCCGCGCTCGAGATGCTGCTCGACGGCGCGCCCTGCACGGCCAGGCGGCTGCACGAGCTGGGCGTGGTCAACAAGGTGGTGCCGCACGGGGAAGCCGGCGCCGTCGCGCTCGCCTGGGCACAGCAGCTCGCGCGCGGTCCGTTCGAGGTGCAGGCGCGCATCAAGCAGCTCGTGTACTCGGCGCGCGGACGCAGCCGGCGCGAGCAGCTGGAGGCCGAGCGCGAATCCTTCCTGACCAGCCTCTACAGCGACGAGAGCGGGGAACTCATCAAGGAATTCCTGTCGCCCCGCAAGAAGCCGGAAGCGGGCGAGGAGGAGCCCGCGTCCTGAGCGTGGAAAAAGTCGTCCGGCCTGTCTCCGGCCTTGGCATCAGGGGTTCTACTGGCCCTGAACTTGCTAAGCTATGTGCTCAAGGAGATTGGTCGTTCCATGCACAAATTCGACGAGATGTACGAGCAGCTTCCCTACGCTGGAGCTGCGATCCGACAGCACTACAAGCGCTACGACCAATGGCTCGCGAAGCAACCCGGTGAGGTGATGCGTTCGCGGCGAGAAGAGGCGGAAATGATTTTCCGCCGGGTCGGCATCACCTTCGCGGTGTACGGCGCCAAGGACGAGGACGGCTCCGGCACCGAGCGGCTCATACCGTTCGACCTGCTGCCCCGCATCATTCCCGCCCACGAGTGGGAGAGCATGGAAAAGGGGCTGGTACAGCGCGTCACGGCGCTCAACCGCTTCCTGCATGACGTTTATCACGACCAGGAAATCATCAAGGCCGGCATCATTCCGGCCGAGCAGATCCTGAACAACGCGCAGTTCCGCCCAGAGATGATGGGCGTCAACGTGCCGCACAACGTCTACTCGAACATCTCGGGCATCGACATCGTGCGCGCCCCCGATGCGCAGGGCAACGGCGAGTACTACGTGCTCGAGGACAACCTTCGCGTGCCCAGCGGCGTGAGCTACATGCTCGAGAACCGCAAGATGATGATGCGGCTCTTCCCGGAGCTCTTCAACCAGAACCGCATCGCGCCGGTCGCGCATTACCCCGACCTGCTGCTCGAAACGCTTCGCGCCAGCGCGCCGCCGGCCACGGCCGAGCCCACGGTGGTGGTGCTCACGCCCGGCATGTACAACAGCGCCTACTTCGAGCACGCCTTCCTCGCCCAGCAGATGGGCGTGGAGCTGGTAGAGGGGCAGGACCTGTTCGTCAAGGACAACTTCGTCTACATGCGCACCACGCGCGGCCCGAAGCGCGTCGACGTCATCTACCGCCGCGTGGACGACGACTTCCTCGACCCGGAAGTGTTCCGCCCCACATCCACGCTGGGCTGCGCGGGCCTGATGCGCGCGTACCGCGAAGGCAACGTCGTCATCTGCAATGCGGTGGGCACCGGCGTGGCCGACGACAAGTCGATCTACCCCTACGTGCCGAAGATGGTGGAGTTCTACCTCGGCGAGAAGCCGATCCTGAAGAACGTGCCCACTTACATGTGCCGCAACAAGGACGAGTTGCAATACACGCTCGACAACATGAAGGACCTGGTCGTCAAGGAGGTGCACGGCGCCGGCGGCTACGGCATGCTGATCGGCCCGGCTGCCACGCAGGCCGAGATCGAGGACTTCAAGAAGGCCGTGATCGCCAAGCCCGACGGCTACATCGCCCAGCCCACGCTGAGCCTGTCGACCTCGCCAACCTTTGTCGACGCAGGCATCGCGCCGCGCCACATCGACCTTCGGCCCTTCGTGCTCTCGGGCAGCGAAGTGCAGATGGTGCCCGGTGGCCTCACGCGCGTGGCCCTGAAGGAAGGTTCGCTGGTGGTCAATTCGTCGCAGGGCGGCGGCACCAAGGACACCTGGATTCTCGAAGCCGACCGCAGCCCCAAGCCCAAGGCGGCGCCTGCGCAGTCGCAAAGCCAATCGTAGGAGGACAACGAAGATGCTGTCACGTACCGCCGACCATCTCTACTGGATGTCCCGCTACACCGAGCGCGCGGAGAACACCGCGCGCATGCTGGACGTCAACTACCAGACCTCGCTGCTGCCGCAGTCCGCCGAAGTCGCCAAGTACGGCTGGCAGGGTGTGCTTTCCATCAGCGAGCTGCTGCCCTGGTACAACCAGAAGTACGACCAGATCGCGCCCAAGGAGGTGATGGAGTTCATGGTCAAGGACGAGAGCAACGCCTCGTCGATCGTCTCCTGCCTCAAGGCCGCACGCGAGAACGCGCGCGCCGTGCGCGGCGCGCTCACCACCGAAGCCTGGGAAACGCAGAACACCACATGGCTCGAAGTCAACCGCATGCTGCGCTCGGGCGACTTCGAGCGCGACCCCGGCCAGTTCTTCGAATGGGTGAAGTTCCGCTCGCACCTGTCGCGCGGCGTCACGCTGGGCACCATGCTGCAGGACGAGGCCTTCTACTTCTCGCGCCTGGGCACCTTCCTGGAGCGTGCTGACAACACCGCGCGCCTGGTCGACGTGAAGTTCCATGCGCTGAATAGCGAGTTCTTCGGCGCCGCCACCGAGGAAGATCAGGAATACGACTTCTATCACTGGAGCGCGATCCTGCGCAGCGTCTCGGCCTTCGAGGTCTACCGCAAGGTGTACCGTGACGTGATCAAGCCCGAGCGCGTGGCGGAGCTGCTGATTCTTCGCGCCGACATGCCGCGCTCGCTGCACGCTAGCCTGGTCGAGGTGGTCAACAACCTTGCGAAAGTACAGAACGAGCAGAGTGCGGAGACGCAGCGCCGTGCCGGCAAGCTGCTGGCGGATCTGCAATATGCGCGGGTCGACGAAATTCTGGCGACCGGGCTGCATGCTTATCTCACGCAATTCCTTGATCGCGTGAATGAACTGGGTGTGCGGATCAGCCAGGATTTTCTGGTTCCGGCGCATTGATTGGAAATGCGGAGGCTTCATCCTTTTTCCGAGGGTGAAGCCAGCCCGGTTCGATGCGAATTCTTGACAATTGTTGACGAGGCAGATTCGATCAACAAGAGATTAATCAATAAGAATTAATTCAACGGAATTGAATAAATTCTGTCGTTGAAAAGCATGTATTAATTCCTTGAAAGCAAGCGCCGCTCTTTCATAATCGCGCCCCTGCAGCTTTCATTTCGTCACAGATTTGACTGCGAAATGACAACTACCAGGGAGCCTCAGAACAATGAATCGGCACTTGCACCGCGTGGTCTTCAACGCGGCCAGAGGGATGCGCATGGCGGTCCAGGAAACGGCCGCCAGCACTGGCAAGGGTGCCAGCAAGGCGACCAGCGCTGGTGTCTTCGTCGCCATCGCAGGCGCGTTGATGGCAATGTCGGCGCAGGCGCAAATCGTCGGCGCTCCCAACGTTCCAGGCAACCTTCGCCCGACCGTGCTGACAGCGCCCAACGGCGTGCCGCTGGTCAACATCCAGACGCCTTCCGCTGCTGGTGTCTCGCGCAACGTCTACAACCAGTTCAACGTCGGTGCGAATGGCGCCATCCTGAACAACAGCCGGGTGAACGTGCAGACCCAGTTGGGTGGGTTCGTTCAGGGCAACCCGTTCCTGGCATCGGGTCCGGCACGCATCATCCTCAATGAGGTCAACGGCGGAGCGCCCAGCCAGCTTCGCGGCTATATCGAAGTGGGTGGCCAGCGCGCCGAAGTGATCATCGCGAACCCGGCGGGCATCAGCGTCGATGGCGGTGGCTTCATCAATGCCAGCCGCGCCACCCTCACGACCGGCACGCCGCAGTTCAACGCCGTCGGCGGTCTCGACAGTTTCCTTGTTCGTGGCGGCACCGTCACCATCGACGGCGCGGGCCTCGATGCCAGCAAGACCGACTACGCCGCCATCCTCGCGCGCGCCGTGCAGGCCAATGCGAGTATCTGGGCCAGCGAGCTCAAGGTGGTGACCGGCGCAAATCAGATCAGCGCCGACTATAGCCAGATCACGCCTACGGCGGGTACGGGCGCTGCTCCGACGTTTGCGCTCGATGTTGCTGCCTTGGGTGGCATGTACGCAAACAAGATCGTCTTGATCGGGAGCGAGGCCGGCCTGGGCGTACGCAACGCCGGCAATATCGGCGCCGGTGCAGGGGGACTTGTCGTTACGGCGGCAGGCCGTCTCGAGAACATCGGCACGCTGGAAGGCCAGCGCGTTGAATTGACCACACCTGGCGATATCTCCAACCGTGGAGGCACGATCCGCCAGGGCAGCTCGACAGGCCTGACGATTGCTTCGTCGGTCTTGAGCAATACCAACGGTGGGGTAATCGGTGCTGAGCCCGTGAGTGCCAGTGCAAGCGGCGGCGGCGCGGCAACTCCTGGGACCCCGACACCAAGCGGCGGTGGAGGCTCGGCCACACCATCGACAACGGACGCTGGTGGCACCAGCACAAGCACCGGCGGCACGTCTACTCCGACAACGTACACGCCACCAGCGCCAGGCGTCATCACCGCCGGTGGTACCGTATTCAACGACGGCGGCAAGATCTACGCGGGTGGTCCCATCACGCTCAACACGCCGCAGATCAACAATGCTGGTGGCTCGCTCAATGTCGCGACGATGGCTGTCGCAGGTCCGAGTTTCAGCAATGCGGGTGGCACGCTCAATGTCAGCCAGAGCTTCGGCGCAAACGTCGGCACGTTCGACAACACCGGAGGCAAGCTCAATGCGGGCAGTCTGAGCATTACCACCACCGGCGATCTGCGCAACGTCGACGGCACGCTCACGAGCGCGTCCGATGCCAATCTGACAGTGGGCGGCAATGCCGACAACGCGCGCGGGACCATCTCGGCTACGGGTGCGCTGACCGCCAACGTCGCAGGCGCGATTCAGAACACCTCTGGCAGGCTGGCTTCGAACCAGAGCCTCAATATCACCGGCCAGTCCCTGAACAACAGTCAGGGCAACATCTCTTCAGCAGGCAGCAATGTTCAGCTCAACGTTGGTCAGCAGCTGCTGAACACCGCTGGACATATCGCCGGCGGCGGGACGCTTGGCATCCAGACCGGGAGCCTCAACGGTACTGGTGGCAACCTGCAAAGCACCGGAGACATGACCGTCACGGCCAGCCAGGATCTGACCTCTACCGGCACCAACGTCGCAGGTGGCAACGTCACATTCACGGGCGCTTCCGTCGACCTCTCGGGTAGCCAGACCGGCGCAGCCAATATTGCTATCACGGCGACCCAGGGCAACGTGATCACCAGCGGCGCCACTGTCGCGACCTCCGCGCCTGCCGGCACGCTCGCCATCACTGCTGATGCGCAGTCCGGTCAGACGCTGGTCAACAGCACTGGCAAGCTCAACGCCGCCCAGTTGCAGATCAATGCCTCGAACATCGCCAACACCAATAGCGGCGAGATCATCCAGACGGGCACCGGCGCGACCGTTCTTGCCGTCAGCGGCAGCATCGACAACTCGAACAGCCACATCGCCACGAACGGTCAGGACCTGACGCTCCAAGCCACATCCATCACGAACACCAGCGGCAAGATCGAACATGCCGGCACCGGTACGCTGACCATCGCCGGCGGCAACTTCAACGGTGCGAACGGTAAGCTCACCGGCAACGGTGCATTGGTCGTCGACCTCACTGGCGCGTTCAATCAGGACGCTGGCACCACCTACGCAAAACAGATCGACATCAAGGCCGGCTCGCTGAGTAACCAGCGGCTTGGCAGCATCGTGCAGGCCGGCACCGGCAACACGACGCTCAATGTCAGCGGCGCTCTTTCCAACAACGGAGGCACCATCGCCAGCAATGGCGTCATCACGGCCAGCGCGGGCTCGATGACCAACAAGGGCGGCAAGCTGCAAGCTGCCGGCAGCTCCGATCTGAACCTCGCCGTCGCGAATTCTCTCGACAACTCCGCGGCGGGCCAGATCCTGGCGGGCGGCAATGCCACCGTCCAGGCAGGTAGCTTGAAGAACGACACAGGCAACCTGACGGCCGTCGGCAACCTGAGTGCAACCATCGCAGGTGGGGCCACGAACGCAGGCGGTACGTTGGCCGCCAATGGCAACACCACGGTCACCGCCGCCAGTTTGGACAACAGCGCCGGCACGACCGCAGCCGTCAGCGGCAATCTGGCCGTGACGACCACGGGCGCCACCACCAACACAGGCGGCACCTTGCAAGCCGGCGGTACCACGACGTTGAGCAATGGTGGCCTGAGCAGCGCGGGCGGCAAGGTCTTCGGCAACAGCCTGAGCATCGACACCCATGGGGGAGCGCTGGACAACAGCGCCAAGGGGACCATCGCGGCGGACACCACTGTCGACGTGAAGTCCGGAGCACTCAACAACGACACCGGCCTCATCCAGTCTGGCACTGCGATGACCATCGATACCAACAACCAGGCGCTCATCAACACCAAGGCGGCCGGCTACACCAACGGCAAGGGGGGCATCACGAGTGCAGACACCCTGACGCTCAACGCGGGCTCCGTCAAGAACAACGCGGGGTTCGTCAGCGCCAAGGAAGCGCTCACCGCCACGACAAAGGCTGCGCAGGGTTTTTCCAACACCACCGGCGGAAAGGTCATCGGACAGGCGGCGGTCACGATCAACACCAGCGGCGCGAGCTACGACAACAGCGGTGGCGAGACCCAGGCGGTCGGGGCCCTGACGGTCAATGCCGGCGCGCTCCAGAATGCGGGCGGTCTGCTGCGCTCCAGCGACACCACGACCTTGAACGCGGCGAGCGTCGACAACGCCAACACCAGCGGCACGAACCAGGGCATCGAGGGCACGAACGTCACGATCAATGCCGGGGGGCTGGGGAACAAGACCGGAGCCATTCGCGCTGTACAGAATCTTTCTGTGACCAGCGGTGGCACCGTGGACAACTCGACGGGCGGCCTTCTGTCAGCGGGAGACACCCTCAAGGTTACCGATCCGAACGCAGGGAATCCGAGCGCCAAGACGCTCAACCTGGTGAACACCGGCGGCACCCTGACGGCCACGAACAGCCTGCAGATCGACGCCGCCAAATTCAGCAACGACGGGAATTTCACGACTGGCAAGGACCTATCCGTCGCGCTCACACAGGACATCGTCAACAACCGCGACGTCAGTGTCAGCGGCAATCTCACCTACGGCACCACCGGCAACCTGACCAACAACGCCAAGCTGCTCGCGGGCAATACCCTGACGGTGAATGGCAATGTGGTCGGCAACAACGCCGCGGGCGAGATGTCGGGCACGAACACCATCGTCAATGCCGGTACCCTGAACAATCGCGGGCTGATCGACAGCCAGGGCAGCACGCAGGTCAACGTGGGAACCCTCAACAACATCGGCACAGGCCGCGTCTACGGCAATGCCATTTCAATCAGCGCCGGGACGTTGACGAACGAGGCCGAGACAATGGGCGGTACGACAACGGCGGCCACCATCGCCTCGCGGGGGGATTTGGATATCGGCGCGGGCAACCTCACGAATCGCGAACACGCGTTGATCTTCAGTGCGGGCAGCATGGCTATCGGCGGTGCGCTCGACGCGAACGGTGCGGCCACAGGTCAAGGCAGCATCTTGGACAACCTAAGCGCAGACATCCAGTCGTTGGGCAGCATGTCCATCTCGATGGCCAACGTCAACAACCGCGACGTGCACATCCAGTTGGGCACGCCCACTTCGGTCTCGAGCGTGGCGGTCGGCGTGGCGCCAGTCACGCCAATGGGCAGTGGCGTCGGCAGGACGACGCAGTACAAGATGGAGGAGGTTAACCTCGATCCTATTGATGGATTCATCTATCGCAAGGACACTGGCGAGTTGGTCGGCATGGGAGGCTACGGCGTCTGGACCAACAACATCACGACGGTCTCGGACACTGCCATCAATGTCGACCCGGCGTACTTCATCGCGGGTGGCAACATGACGGTCAACGGCCGCCTGCACAACCAGGACAGTCAGGTCCTCGCGGGAGGAACGATCACCGCCAATGCCTACCAGTCCAGCCAGCTGACAGGCTCGGTCAATGTGTCGGGCCTGGCGAGCGTGGTGAACAACCAGGGCCAGGTGCAGGCCGTCAACATTCCTCTGGTACTGGCGCCGCAGAGCATCGCATTGGGCGCCTACAAGTATCAGGAGAACCTCAATGCGACCACGGGCTACAACGCCGGCAGCGCGGCCAAGGGATCCGGCAGTGCGACCGGTGGCGGGGCCGGTAGCGCAAGCGGCGGTCCTGGCGCGGGCGTCATCGTGGAGGTGGCGGCCAATGTGGGCACGGTCGTTAGCACGGGCGGCACTGGGGCCAGCGGCGCATCTGGCGGCAGCAGTGCCGGAAGCACTCGGACCGTCCCGGCGGTGGTGCGCACCAGCACACCGAACCTGAACGTGCCCCAGGCGAGCCTGTTCCGTACGCAGGCCGGTGGGAACTACCTGATTGAGACCGACCCACGGTTTGCGAACTATCGCAACTGGCTCAGTAGCGACTATCTGCTCAACAGTTTCGGGTTCGACCCGAACAACACCCTCAAGCGCTTGGGCGATGGCTTCTATGAACAGCAGCTCATCCGCGAGCAGGTCGCCCGCCTGACGGGCTATCGTTATCTGGGTGGGTTCAACAACGACGAGGCCCAGTACGCCGCACTGATGGATGCAGGTGTGACCTTTGCGAAACAGTACGGACTCCGTCCAGGTGTGGCGTTGACTGCCGCGCAGATGGCCCAGCTCACGAGCGATATCGTGTGGCTGGTCGAACAGACCGTCACCTTGCCGGATGGCTCCACGCAGAGGGCGCTCGTACCGCAGGTGTATGTGCGGGTCCAGCCGGGCGCCATCGACGGCTCTGGCGCGCTCCTGAGCGCGGATGCCACAGTTATCAAGAGTACAGGCGATGTGACCAACAAGGGCACCATCGCAGGCCGATCTTTGGTGTCGATCAGTGCCGACAACGTCAATAACCTCGACGGCGGCAGGATTGCTGGTGGAAATATTGGTATCAATGCTGCAAGAGATATCAACAACATTGGATCGAGCATCGCCGCCAGGGACACCGCCGTCCTGACGGCGGGTGGGGATATCAACATGGAGACCACCACGCGGTCTCGCGGCACGAGCACCGCCATCGATCGTGTGGCTGGCGTCTACGTCACCAACCCGGGCGGTGTATTGCTGGCCTCCGCAGGCCACGACGTCAATCTTGTCGGTGCAGCCCTGGTGAGCGCGGGCTCCGCGGCCGTTGGTGCCGGGCGCGATGTCAACCTCGGCACAGTCACCGAAGGCCACACACTCGTCTTTAGCGCTCCAGGCGCGGCGGGCATTTCGAGCGAGAGCCGCGAGATGGGCTCCGTCATTCAAGGACAGGATAACGTCCAGGTAGCTGCTGGCAACAATCTGAACATCCGTGCTGGTGCCTTGCAAAGCTTGAATGGCACGTTGGTCGCCACTGCTGCCAACGATATCAACGTCACTTCAGGGCAAGCGACGAAGAATACTGCGTCAGTCACGCGGAAGTCCTCCCAGAACCTGTTCAGAAAGAGCAGTTCCAGCACAGCAGATACCAGTGCCACCACCGAGGTCCTTTCCAGCAGTCTCGGCGGCAAGAACGTCGCGCTGGTCGCGGGTAACGACATCAATCTGCAGGCAGCACAGCTTCGCGCCGTCGATGCAATGAGTCTGTCCGCAGGTCGAGACATCAACCTCACGACAGCCAACCAGACGGATCTGGAACTGCATGCGGCCCAAAGCAAGACCAGCGGCACGGCCTTCGGCATAGGATTGGCCGCCGCTACGTTCATGGGTGACGCAACGGCGGTTGCCATTGCTGGCAACAAGAAATCTTCCAACCACGCCGACGCCAGTATCTCCACCCAGGCCATAGGCACCACGATTTCGACTGGAAGCCTGCAAACGGTGAGCGGGCGAGACACCACGTTGCAGGCGGCGACTGTCGTGGCGGACAACGGCATCACCATGATGGCTGGACGCAACTTGACGGTCGAGAGCGCTCAGAACTACCGCATTTCGAGCAGCTACGACGCCAGCAGCAAGTCCGGGATGATCGGCACTTGGTACAACCCAGCCATCGGCAACATCAAGGGCTCGCAAGCCAACGCCGAGATCAGCACGACGCAGCAGGCCAGCCAGGTAGCCAGTCTTGCAGGCAATGTGACGATGATCGCGGGTAACGAGTACCGCCAGACGGCCAGCAGCGTCTTGGCTACAGGACAAGCCGGACCGCTGGTCGGGGGTGACGTCAATATTCTGGCGAAGAACGTCATCATCAACTCCGCCGACAACACCTCGCTGTCAATGACGCTGGACAAGAGTTCCAGCACTGTCGTCGGCGGAAGCGCCAGCTTCGGTGGAATCAGCACAAACATGATTCAGGGGGCAGTGAACACCGTGAGGGCAGTGGGTGGCACTGGCGGTGATGGTCGCATGCAGGCCCTCGGTGCAGTGAACCTGGCCATGGAGGGCAAGTCCGCGTACGACACGGCTCAGGCGGTTGCGAGCGGCGGTCCGATGAGCTACGGCGTGAGCGTGAACGTCAGCCGCAACACCAGCCAGAGCACGAGTGTTACCACCACCACCACGGCGGTGGGGGCCGGCATCGTGGGGGCGAACAACGTCAACATCGTGGCCACGGGTGCAGGGAAGGACTCCAACATCGACGTGGTCGGCTCGACCATAGCGGCGGGGAACACTGTGAACCTGGCCGCTGATAACGCTGTGACGCTCGAAGCCAGCAAGAACTCGAGCGTAACGACGGGCCGGAACTCCAGCCATGGAGCAAGTGTAGGGGTGACCTTCGGGGCTGGAGCGCAGAACGGCTTCAGCATCCAACTGGGAGTGAGCAACGGCAAGGGCAGCAACGACCAGAACGGCGTCAGCTACAACGCTTCGCAAGTCATCGGAGGTCAGGCGGTGAACGTCTCCTCGGGCGGAGATCTCATGCTCAAGGGGGCAACGATTCAGGCCAACAGGGTCACCGCCGACGTGGGCGGCAACCTGAGCATCGAGTCCTTGCAGGACACGAGCATCGGGCGCTCGCGCCAGAGCAGTTCGGGTTTCAATCTGAATCTGTGCATTCCACCGATCTGCTACGGCGTCAGCACTGCAGGAGTCAGCGCGGCGGGAGCCAAGTCCGATGGTGTGTTCATCAGTCCCGCCATTCAATCCGGGATCAAAGCAGGCGATGGTGGCTTCGATGTCAAGGTCTCAGGAAACACGGATCTGAAGGGCGCGGTGATCGAGAGCACGCAGGCAGCAATCGACTCCGGCAAGAACAGGTTCAGCACTGGTGGCTCGCTCACGATGAGTGATTTGCAGAATGTGAGTCAGTCCAGCGGCAGCAGCTATTCGATGAGCGGTAGTGTGGGGTTCATGGCTGGTGGTGCGAGCAATCAGCAGGCCGCCATGCGCATGGATCAGAACATGAGCGAGAGCCAGGTCGCAATGGCCAGCAACACTGCGCCCGGCGGCAGCGCGGGCACGGGGAGCTACAGCAGCAGCCAAAGCAGCGTTACCAAGTCCGGTATCTCCGGCATTGCGGGCGATCAGACAGTAAGGACCGGCGACAACAGCAGCGCCGGTACCTTGATCAAGGACTGGAATACACAGGACATCATCAAGAATGTCCAGGCACAGACGCAGCTCACGCAGGAGTTCGGAAGACAGGCCGCCAGAGCGATCGGCGAATATGCTGATGAACAGGAAAGGCAAGCTCAAAGGCTGCGCGCGCAGGCTGCACTAGCTGGTGATCCCGAAACCAGCCAGGCACTCATCGGCCAAGCAGAGACACTGGAAGGCCAGTGGCGCGAAGGTGGTACTTCACGTGTGGGGTTGCACGTTCTTGCCGGTGCGTTGGGAGGGGGCGTTAACGGAGCGCTCGGAGCGGCTGCAAGTGCCGGAACTGCGCCACTGCTCAACAGTCTTCAGGATTCAATTGCAAGTCAGTTGATCGCCTCGGGCGTTAATGAACAGAGCGCTATCGCGACCGCACGTGTGATCTCCGGAAGCACTGCGGTGGCGTTGGGTGCTGCAGTTGGAAGTGCGGGAGGCGCGGCAACGGCGCTCAATACGGACCTGAACAATCGCCAGCTGGCGCCACAAGAGCAGGCACTCTTGCGCAAGAAGGCGCGCGAACTTGCTGCAGCCCAAGCTGCAGCAGGCGGGCCGGTGGGCAATGACACGTACTGGTACAACATTCTGTCGTTGGCCGCTACCGCAGGCATGGACGAGCAGACCGCAAAGGATCTGAAAAACTACTTGAACAGTCTCGCGTATCAGGCGCAGCAGCCGAATGCCAATCCCGTCGGTGCACAAACATTCTTGAGAGACTTGGTTGCCGCACAGGGCTACGTCAATGAGATGCGCGGCCAGACGTTGTACGACGGCAATGGCAACGCGATTGTGGTGGATGGCGGTGTTTTGACCACCTTCATGGCGACAGGGAATCAATACGCAAATCACAACCTCTTCGGCGGAGGGCCGATTGGTGGATTTGCGACTATGCTGGGCTTCGGCAACGGGGCGGGGTCGGTTTCCATAGACCCGGAATACTTGGCAGCAGGACGGGTCAATTCGCAATCGGATACGCAGATAAAGAGCCTGCTCAACAGCGTGATGGCAAGTACGTCGGATGCGATAACGCCCATCTGTCCTGAGTGCAATCTGATCGGACTTAACGTTGCCGGAATGGCGCAGGGGCTAGCCGGAGCACTTAGGGGAACCGCGGCGGCGGAAGTCAACGCGATTGCAGATGTGACAAAGGCATTGGCAAGCGGGAGAGGAGATACAGGAGTTGTTTTGAGTGAAGGCCAGCGCTTGACACAGGCAGAGGCCAATGCTGCGCGGTTGACTCCTTGCTGCTTCGCACCGGGAACCTTGGTGTCAACGGAAGCAGGCGAGCGGACGATTGAATCCATCAAGATTGGCGAGCGTGTTTGGACGCGGCTCGAAGATGGAACAGGCGCTCCGTTCCTGGCTCCCGTGACCGCCACACACGTTCGCGATGACCGTCCTATCCTCCGTTTGAGCATCCGGGAGGGCGACAAGAGCGAAGACTTGCTGGTGACGCCGGGCCACCCCTTCTATGTGCCAGGGCGTGGATTTGTCGGTGTCGAAACCCTCAGGTCGGGTGATCCTCTGGTTTCGCGTAGCGGCCAAGCTCCGTTGCACGTGCGCTCAGTCGCGCTGGAGTCGCCAAAGGGCGTTACGCACAACCTGACAGTGGAGGCGGGGCACACATTTTTCGTGGGTGCATTCGATACCTGGGTGCATAACGTAGGACCTTGTGTCTCCTGCGCCAACGGAATCTGTGCCGTGCATCTGCCTGACTCACTTCCGGGCATAGGTAGTGGTGGCGCCTACGGCAAAGGGGTTGCTGGGCCAGAAGTGAATAGATTCATTTCAGACGCGTCCGCCAATCGTGTTGCCGATGTCTTTGCCGCGCGGAAGGAAAATCCCGCATTACTTGCACAAGGTGAATCTGTGGGAGTGAACGGCGGATCAGTTGTTGCGAAATCAATTAAAGACGTCTCGATAGCTGAACTTCAGTACGCCTATGATTCCGCAGCAGCGGGGAATAAAGTGGTTATTTTGGGTGGCAGTGGCAATAGCGGCCTTGATCTTATTATCAATGGGCAGAGATTCGAGTTGGCCACCGTCACGGCAAATAGCGATGCTACTGTTTTTTATGCCATCAAAAGAAAGCTGGAGTCCAGTGCCCCTGGAGGAACTATTTACGAGAGCGGTGCGTCCATCGTCATTGATGGGCGGGCGGCTAATTTAAGCATGGGCAACGCAAGAAAAGCAGTGCAAGAAATATTGAATAGCGAAACTTACAGGTTAAATCCAAAGACGGTAACAATATACACAGCACAGGGGAAGGTTGTTTTTTAATTCGATTTAATGGAGATTGAAAATGGCTGTGGAATTTGTATTGCTTAATCTCGATAGTGGTGATGTTTTTTTTCTCGGAGATCAGCGAACTTTTCGACCGATTCCAGAGATCGGCATAGATGAAGAGCATAAGTTTTTTGATGAAATACCCAATTACGATAGTGCAGAGCCTACCGAGAGGCTGAGGGATTTTTATCGAAAAGCCGGACATGCCTTAAATTTCTTTTTGGCCCATTCTCGTGGGTGTCGGTTAATTGTCATGGAGGCGGGTGATTTGTTCAATTTGCTCGGAGAGCTGGGTGAAGAGTATTCAGGGGTGCATATCAGCCTTGCACAGTTTGACGCGGGATACTACAAAAATCGCTTAAAAAATATTGAATCCGCCAAACCTGTAACTGAAGTGGAAAAAAAATCACATTCGGATAGAGAGACTCACTGCAAAGAAGAAATAAAAGAAATTTTTCGAAAAAATATCGAAAAAAATAAAATAGAAAACCCGGGTACTTCCGAAGTGACACTCGGAAATCTTCGCCCCATTCCTGTCTTTACTCCTTGGGATGATTGAACTTAAACTCTGGGCGCAATCCGGCTTGGCTGGATTTGTGTAGTCCAAATTCAATTTGCACTACGAATAAATTTTTGGTTAGACATTTGAATGGAAGAGAAATAAATTTTGCGAAAGCAGATGTTATTTATGATGAACGGATGGACTCTTAGGTCAGAAAATATGAAGCTGTCACACTCCCTCCTGTCTCCTGCTGTGACCATGGCGGTTGTCGCCGGTGTGTTCTTGTCTGGCTGCGCAATCAAGCTTTCTCCGCCCATCACCGGCTACACCTGCTGCAACTTGCGTCCCGATTACGGCTGGGTATCCAGCACCAACATGCTGGGCGGTGCCATCGTGCCGGCCGGCGAGCCTGTGGTGATCGACACCGTGAAGCGCGATAAATACGCTTACGGCACGATTGGTGGCGACTACGTCTCTCTGCGAGATGACACCGCCCGCAGCAAGGAAGACATGCAGCGCTGGATGCGCCAGATCGTTATTCCGACAGACCCCAAGCAGACGCTTGCAAGCTGGAGTTCCGACGTTCAGAAGGCTGTCTACTCTGCCAAGGTCGTGGTCGGCATGACCCGGCCTCAGGTGCTGATGTCGCTGAGCTATCCGTCGCGCAACGACACCAAGGACCTGAACGCCAACACTTGGCGGTACTGGACGACCCAGGAAGATGAGCCGGTAGACATCCTCTTTGGCGCTGATGGCACCGTAAGCGGCTTCTCTGGCAAGCCGTCCGCTGTCCGTACGGTTGAGTTCAAGCGCTGATCATGATTCGTCCTGTTGGCGTGCATCAGCGCACGCGCATGGCCGTGGCCGCAGCCCTTGTCGTCTCCCCGCTGGTAGCACTGGCCCAGCAATCCCCAACAACGCCACAGCCCTTCGTTGAGCAGCAGCGTCAGCAAGAGCGCGAACGCGCTCTGCGTGAGCAGAACGAACGCACCGTTGATCAGCGCCCGCAAGCCGCGCCGCCGGCACCGGTGGCGCGCATCCCCGAATCCGAGGCCCCATGCTTTCGCATCGACCGCGTACTGCTGGTCGGCGAGCAATCCGAGTCTTTCCAATGGGCCGTGGCCGATCTGTCCGGCCCCGAGCGCAGCGATTCGCCTCTCGGTCGCTGCCTTGGCACCGCTGGCGTCAATGTGGTGCTGGCGCGTGCGCAGCAAGCCGTCATTGCGCGTGGCTTTGTCACCACCCGCGTGCTGGCCGCCCCGCAGGACTTGTCGACCGGCACGCTGACGCTCTCGCTGGTACCCGGCCGCATTGCAGCCATTCGCACGACTGCTGATTCCTCATCTACGCTGCTCGGCAGTTCCGCCTTGCTGGCCACGGCCATCCCCGCGCGTCCAGGTGATCTGCTGAACCTGCGCGACATCGAGCAAGGCCTGGAAAACTTCAAGCGCGCCCCCACCGCCGAAGCCGACATCCAGATCGAACCTTCGACCGCCCCCAACGCCAAGCCCGGCGACAGCGACCTCGTCGTCAAGTACGTCCAAGCCAAGAAATGGCGCGTCACCCTGAGCCTGGACGACAGCGGCACCGAAGCCACCGGCCGCTACCAGGCCGGCGCCACCCTGTCCCTGGACAACCCCTTCGGGCTGAATGACCTGTTCTACGTCAGCGCCAACCACAACATCAACAACCACGTCTTCGGTGACCCAGCCAAGGGCACCGAAGGCCAGACCGTTCACTACTCGCTGCCCTACGGCTACTGGCTGCTGGGCCTCACCGCTTCCAACAGCCAGTACCACCAGAGCGTGGCCGGCCTGAACCAGGACTACGTCTACGCCGGCAAGACCAACAACGCCGAGGTCAAGCTCTCACGCCTGGTCTACCGCGACCAGAGCCGCAAGACGAGCGTGGCGATCAAGGGCTGGCGCCGCGAGTCGCGCAACTTCGTGGACGACACCGAGGTCGAGGTGCAGCACCGCGTGGTCGGTGGCTGGGAGCTCAGCCTCAATCACAAGGAGTACCTCGGCGAGGCGACGCTCGAAGGCACGCTGGCCTACAAGCGCGGCACCGGCGGCTTCGGTTCGCGCACCGCGCCGGAAGAAGAGTTCGGCGAGGGCACTTCGCGCCTGAAGCTCTACACCGCCGACATCAGCCTAAACGCGCCATTCAAAGTCGGTGAGCAGAAGCTGCGCTATTCCGGCTTGATCCGCGCCCAATGGAACCGCACGCCACTGACGCCGCAAGACCGCTTCGCCATCGGCGGGCGCTACACGGTGCGAGGCTTCGATGGGGAGACGAGCCTGATGGGCGAGCGCGGCTGGCTCATCCGCAACGACGTCGGCTGGGCCGTGGGCCAAAGCGGAGCGGAGCTTTACGTCGGTGCCGACTATGGGCATGTGGGTGGCCGCTCGACGGTCGATCTGCTCGGTCGAAGTCTCGCCGGCGCCGTCGTCGGCGTGCGCGGCCAGTGGACCAAGCTGAGCTACGACTTCTTCGTCGGCGCGCCGATCAGCAAGCCGGAGGGTTACCGCACTGCGAAGGTCACGCTGGGCTTCAATCTCAACGCGAGCTTCTGACGCGGCAGGCGATCGTGCGGCTTGCGAGCTACCGCGAGAACGACTCGACCTTCACCGGAATCTCCGGCGCCTGCCACCGATAGGACTCCGCCAGCACATCCCTCTCGGGCTGCTGTCCGTTCCACCGAATGTTGAGCAGATCCATCAAAGTCCAGCCCGTCCAGTCCGCTCGGAAAGGTTGCTGCGTGGCCGCCTGCGGCAGCGGCTGCCGGTTGCGCCACACCACGGCCGGAATACGGTAGCCCGAAGCAGTCGACGGGCTATGCCCCGCGCGGTCGCTCACATGCCCCACCTCCTGCCCGTGGTCCGACAAATACATCCACGCCCGGTACTCGCCCGGCTTGCCCGGCGCACGCGTCTGCTGCAGCAACTCCGACACCACGAAGTCGTGATACAGCAGCGCCGCGTCGTACTCCTGCCGGTAGCGGCGCACCCAGGCTGAACGGCCGTCCTTCACCAGGCCGTTCTCCACCGCATCCACGTTGTCGTCGAAGGGATTTGCGTTCTCGGGAAAGCGCAGGCTGTAGTGCGGGTGCGCGCCCATCAGGTGGACGACGATGAGCTTGCGGTCGGTGCTGGTGTCTGCCAATGCTTCCTGCATGCAGTCGAGGATCTCGCCGTCCAGTGATGCACTGGCGCGGCCCGGCGTGCGGTTGACCATGTCGACCACGTCGGCCAGCCGCGCGTGCTGCTGCTCGATGGCGAGGTCGTCGTGGTTGCTGATCCACCAGACCTTGTAGCCGGCAGCGCGCGCGAGTGCCAGCACGTGCGGCGGGTTCTCGGCCTCGGGCAGGCCGAAGTGGAACATGTTGCGCAGCGCAGGGAGGGTGCTGGCGTCCACCGACCACGCGTTCTTCAGCACCGCCATCTGGTCGCCGGTCTGCGCCTTGTGCGCCAGCAGGCGCGGCGTGGTCGGGCGACCGTAGCCATAGAGCGCCATGTTGTCGCGGTTGATGCTGTCGGTGATGACGAGCACCACAGTGGATGGGCCTTCTTGCGCAATCACCGGCGCGATGCCCTTGGCCTGCGCCATCAGTCGATCGCGCTGCTTCTGCTGGTCGGCCCACGCGGAGCGCAGCGTGTGGAGGGAGTCGATCCACTGCGTCCAGAAGATCGCGGGATGCAGCCTGCGCCAGGGCTTGCTCGCATAGGCCACGCAGGAGACAAGGAGCAGCAGCGCGACCAGCGCCACCACCCATCGCGACGGCCGGGCGGAGGCGGCGCCCGCCACGGCACCGCGCCGCGCGAACACGCCCACGAGCACGCCCGCCACGACCAGCACCGCTCCCCACACTGCCGCCGAGCGCCAGTGCATCCACAGATACTCGGAGCCCTCGCGCGCATTGGTGTTGGCCGCGGCGCCCAGCACCATCGCGCCGTCGGGCGCTGCCTGGTAGGTATCGAGCAGATAGGCGCGCACTGCGCCGTCGAGCGCGAAGCCCATGGCCCAGAGCCAGACCAGCATCGTGCGAACGCGCCGCATGCGCGCACTGCGCAGCGGCCACGCGAGCCACAGCACCATCGGCATGGCGAGCACCGCGAGCTGCGCGGTACGGCGGCCGTCATGGCCCAGTGCGATAAGCGCCAGCAATGTCGCGCCCACCACGCCGCAGGCGAGCAGCGCGTTGCGCGACGACGACGGGGATGCGTCTTGGGGCAGGGTGGTCAAGCGGGTGGCGCGGCGAGTCGGGGGCGGGCGGATTCTGCCCCGGGGCTCGCGCGGCGGCTCCAGTGCCCCGATGTCGCAGAGGCCCTTTGGCGAGCCGGTGCACTCAGGGATATCCCGGCGGAACTTATCTGGCGGCAGCTTCCCAGACGGGCTTTCCGCAACTCCCCAGAAAGGAATCCCCGCTCCATGCTCAGATTCAGCCGGCTGCCCGCGCTCCTGCTCGCTTTCGCTCTTTCATGGATGGCGCTGCCGTCCGCCACCGCCGCACAGACGCAGATGGTCAGCGTCGCCGTCAAGACGCTGAACATGCGCACAGGCCCCGGCCAGCGCTATGAGACGCACTGGACGGTCACCAAGGGCTATCCGTTCCGCGTGATCGGCAGGAAGGGCGACTGGCTCAGGGTCAGCGACTTCGAGGGCGACAAGGCCTGGGTCTTCCGTCCGATGACGAACAAGACGCCGCACCACGTGGTGAAGGCCCAGTCGGCCAACCTGCGCCGTGCACCCGGTGCGCGCAGTCCGGTCGTGAAGAAGGCCGGCTATGGCGACGTGCTGTGCACGATCGAGCGGCGCGGCAACTGGCTCAAGGTGCAGCACGAAGGCGGCGCCACCGGGTGGGTGCAGCGCAGCCTCGTCTGGGGCTGGTAGGACCGGATCAGGTCGCCGTGGCCTGCCGCACGGCGCGCTCCCAGCGCGCCATCGATTCCTCGGCCTGCGCGCGGCCCATCGTCGGCATGAAGCGCCGCTCGATCTTCCACAGCTTCGACAGCTGGCGTGCGTCGGTGTAGACGCCGGTGGAAAGGCCCGCGAGATACGCGGCGCCCAGCGCGGTGGTCTCGATCACTTCGGGCCGCACCACCGGAATGCCCAGCAGGTCGGCCTGGAACTGCATCAGCAGGTCGTTCACGCTCGCACCGCCGTCCACGCGCAGTTCCGCCACGGGCTTGCCGCCGGCCGCCACCGCGTCACGGCTCATGGCCTGCAGCAGCGCGGCGCTCTGATAGGCGATGCTTTCGAGCGCGGCGCGCGCGATGTGCGCCACCGTGGTCCCGCGCGTGAGGCCGGTGATCGTGCCGCGCGCGTCGGCGTCCCAGTAGGGCGCGCCGAGGCCGGTGAAGGCCGGCACCATCATCACACCGCCCGCGTCGGGCACGCTCTCGGCGAGCGACTGCACTTCGGCGCTGCCCTTGATGGCCTTGAGCCCGTCGCGCAGCCATTGCACCACCGCGCCGCCCACGAACACGCTGCCCTCCATCGCGTACTGCGGCTTCGCGTCGGTCTGCGCGGCGCTGGTCACGAGCAGGCCGTTGTGCGAGGGCTGGAACTCGCCGCCGGTGTGCATCAGCAGGAAGCAGCCGGTGCCGTAGGTGTTCTTGGCCATGCCGGCCTCGAAGCAGGCCTGGCCGAAGAGGGCGCTCTGCTGGTCGCCGGCCACGCCGCCGATGGGCAGCGCGTGGCCCAGCAGGGCCGCGTCGGTGTCGGCGAAGTGCGAGCTCGAGGGCTGTACCTTCGGCATCAGTGCTGCGGGAATGTCGAGGGCCTTCAGCAGGTCGGCGTCCCACTCGTTGCGATGCACGTTGAAGAGCATGGTGCGCGAGGCGTTGCTCACGTCGGTCACGTGTACCTTGCCGCCGGTGAGCTGCCACATGAGCCAGCTGTCGACGGTGCCGAAGGCGAGTTCGCCACGCTCGGCCTGTTCGCGCGCGCCGGGCACGTTGTCGAGCAGCCAGCGCAGCTTGGTGCCGGAGAAGTAGGCGTCGATCACGAGGCCGGTCTTCTCGCGGATGGTGTCGGTCATGCCTTCGTCGCGCAGCTGCGCGCACAGCGGCTCGGCGCGACGGTCCTGCCAGACGATGGCGTGGTGCACCGGCTGGCCCGTCTTGCGGTTCCACAGCACGGTGGTCTCGCGCTGGTTGGTGATGCCGATGGCGTGGATGTCGGCAGGCTGGAGCTTCGCCTTCGCGAGCACCTCACGCGCGGTGGCGAGCTGGCTGCGCCAGATTTCCATCGGGTCGTGCTCGACCCAGCCCGGCTGCGGATAGATCTGCGTGAGCTCCTTCTGCGCGATGGCGACGATGTGGCCTTCGCGGTCGAACACGATGCTGCGCGAGCTGGAAGTGCCCTGGTCCAGGGCGAGCAGGTAGGTGGTCATTCGTTCGTGTTCCTTCTTGTCAGTTCTCGCGCGCGATCTCCAGGCGCACCTGGGCGGTGTGCAGCAGGTCGGCGAATGGCGCCGGCGGCTCCGCGTCGGTGAAGAGCCGGTCGATCTGCGAGAGCGTGCCCAGCTGGATCATCGCGGGCCGGTTGAACTTGCTGGCGTCGGCCGCGAGCCACACCTCGCGCGCCTGCGCGATGATGGTCTGCGCCACCTTCACCTCGCGCAGGTCGAAGTCGCGCAGCGAGCCGTCGGCCTCGATGCTCGACACGCCGATCAGCGCGATGTCGACCTTGAACTGGCGGATGAAGTCGATGGTGGCCTCGCCCACGATGGCGCGGTCGCGCGGGCGCACCGAGCCGCCCGCCACGATCACCTCGCACGAGGTGTTGCCGCTCAGGATGGTGGCCACGTTCAGGTTGTTGGTGATCACGCGCAGGCCCGTGTGGCGCAGCAGCGCCTTGGCGATGGCCTCGGTGGTGGTGCCGATGTTCAGGATCAGCGAGCAGTCATTGGGCACCAGCTCCGCCACGCGGCGGGCGATGCGGGCCTTGCCCTCTGCGTTCAGGGTCTCGCGCTGCTGGTAGCCGATGTTCTCGGTGGTCGAGCTGGGCACGCGCACGCCGCCGTGGAAGCGCGTGAGCAGGCCCTCGTCGGCCAGCCGCTGCACGTCACGCCGCACGGTCTGCAGGGTGACGCCGAGCATGTCGGCCAGTTGCTCGACGGTGACGGAACCGCGCGCGCGCACGGTGTCCAGGAGGTTGATCTGGCGCGGGTTGGAGTTCACAGGGGCGTCGTGGAAGGCGGGAAGACTGCGTTCGAGGGTACAGGGCGCGTCACTTTAAAGCGAAAAAAAACGAAGCCAACTAAGGGAAAACTCGTAGGAAAATCGCGCCAAAAGGAACCCAAATGAAAAAACACGAAAATACAATGGCCGCCGTCAGTGACCGAAGTCACACATCAACGGACCCATTTGCTGTGAGCGATTTTTCCTCCGGTTCGCCCGCGCCAGCCACCGATTGCGACGTGCTGATCGTCGGTGGCGGCATCAACGGCTGCGGCATCGCACGCGACCTTGCGGGCCGCGGCTGGCGCGTGGTGCTGTGCGAAAAGGACGATCTCGCCTCGCACACCTCGTCTTCCTCCACCAAGCTGATCCACGGCGGTCTGCGCTACCTCGAGTACTACGAGTTCTCGCTGGTGCGCAAGGCGCTGCAGGAGCGCGAGGTGCTGCTCAAGAGCGCGCCGCACATCATGTGGCCGCTGCGCTTCGTGATGCCGCACGACCCCTCGATGCGTCCGGCCTGGATGATCCGCATCGGCCTGTTCATGTACGACCACCTGGCCCGCCGCGAGGTGCTGCCGGGTTCGCGCAGCGTCGACCTGCGCCGCCACGCCGCGGGCAAGCCGCTGAAGGATCAGTACAAGCGCGGCTTCATCTATTCCGACGGCTGGGTCGACGACGCGCGCCTGGTGGTTCTGAACGCGCTCGACGCGCAGGCACGCGGCGCCGAAGTGCTGACCCGCACGCGCTGCGTGCATGCCCAGCGCGATGCCGACGGCTGGACCGCCACGCTGCTGGGCGCCGATGGCAACAAGCGCACGCTGCGCGCCCGCGCGGTGGTCAACGCCGCGGGGCCGTGGGCCGAGTCCTTCCTGCGCGGCGTGGCGCAATCGGCCAAGGGCGAGGCCCTTGCCACCAAGAGCCTGCGCCTCGTGAAGGGCAGCCACATCGTGGTGCCGCGGCTGTTCGAGCACGACCACGCCTATATCTTCCAGAACCCCGACAAGCGGATCATCTTCGCGATTCCCTACCAGGACGAGTTCACGCTGATCGGCACCACCGACATCGAGCTCACCGGCGACGATCCCGGCGCCGCGCGCATCGCGCAAGAAGAGATCGACTATCTCTGCACCCAGGCCAGCCGCTACTTCGAGAAGCCCATCGCGCCTTCCGACGTGGTGTGGACCTACTCGGGCGTGCGCCCGCTGCTGGACGACGACTCGGGCGACCCTTCGGCCGTCACGCGCGACTACATGCTCGAGTCGAACACCACCGCGGCGCCGCTGCTGTCGGTGTGGGGCGGCAAGATCACCACCTTCCGCAAGCTGGCCGAGGACGCCGCCGACGAGGTCGGACGGATGCTGGGCCAGTCGGGCGCGCAACGTCCGGCATGGACCGATGGCGCCTTCCTCGCGGGCGGTGACCTGTCGGCCTGGATCGGCGCAGCGAAGCGGCCCGACGACGATTTCGAGCGCTTTGTGTCGGCCGTGCAGGCGAAGTACCCGTGGCTCTACGGCCAGCTGGCGCGTCGTCTTGCGCGGGCCTACGGCGCGCGCATCGACCAACTGCTGGGTGACGCGAAGTCCTTCGCCGACCTGGGCGCCGAGGTGGCACCGGGTCTGTTCGAACGCGAGCTGCGCTTCCTGCAGGACAACGAATGGGCCGTGAGCGCCGAAGACGTGCTCTGGCGGCGTTCCAAGCTGGGCCTGCACTACACGGCCGAGGAGCGCGAGCAGGTCGCGCGCTGGCTGCAGCTGAATCAGCCGCGGCAACCGCAGCAGCAACGCGCCAACCACAACTAGACCGGACACAAGGGAAGAGCGCCAATGCAATTGACACTCGAGCGCGTCACCAAGAAGGTGGGAGCGCAGACATGGCTCTACGAGCAGAGCATCGCGCCCAGGAGCGGCGCGGTCACCGTGCTGCTGGGCGCCACGCAGGCCGGCAAGACCAGCCTCATGCGGCTGATGGCCGGGCTCGACACGCCCACCACCGGCAAGGTGCTGGTCGACGGCAAGGACGTGACCGGCATGCCGGTGCGCGAACGCAACGTCGCGATGGTCTACCAGCAGTTCATCAACTACCCCTCGCTCAAGGTGGCGGACAACATCGCCTCGCCGCTCAAGCTGCGCGGCGAATCGAACATCGACGCGCGGGTGAAGGCGCTGGCCGACAAGCTGCACATCGGCATGTTCCTCGACCGCTATCCGCAGGAACTGTCGGGCGGCCAGCAGCAGCGCGTCGCGCTGGCGCGCGCGCTCGCCAAGAATGCGCCGCTGATGCTGCTCGACGAGCCGCTGGTCAACCTCGACTACAAGCTGCGCGAAGGCCTGCGCGAGGAGCTCACGCAGCTCTTCGCCACCGGTGATTCGACCGTGATCTATGCGACCACCGAGCCGGGCGAAGCGCTGCTGCTCGGTGGCTACACCGCGGTGATGGATGCCGGCGAACTGCTGCAGTACGGGCCCACGGCCGAGGTGTTCCATGCGCCGCAGTCGCTGCGCGTGGCGCGCGCCTTCAGCGATCCGCCCATGAACCTGCTGCCGGGCACGGCCACCGCAGGCCGCGTGCAGCTCGCGGGTGGCCCGGCATTGGCGCTGGCATTGCCCGAAAGCGTGTCGGGCCCCGTCACCGTGGGCCTGCGCGCGAGCGCATTGAACGTCGACGCGGGGCAGGGCGACATCGCCCTGCCGGGCAAGGTGGAGCTGGCCGAGATCTCGGGCTCCGACACCTTCGTGCACGTCGAGACGGCGGTTGGCGAACTGGTGGCGCAGCTCACCGGCGTGCACCGTTTCGAGCTGGGCGCTTCGCTCACGCTGTACTTCAGCGCGTCGCAAGCCTATGTGTTCGATGCCAGTGAGAAGCTGGCGCTGGCGCCTGCATGGCGCAAAGGAGACTAGTCATGGCACGCATCGATCTCGACCTGGCCCACGCCTATCGCCCCAACCCCACGCAGGACAGCGACTACGCGCTGCTCCCGCTGAAGATGAGCTTCCGCGACGGCGGCGCCTATGCCTTGCTCGGCCCCTCGGGTTGCGGCAAGACGACCATGCTGAACATCATCTCCGGCCTGCTCGTGCCCTCGCAGGGCACGGTGACCTTCGACGGCCGCGACATGACACGCGCCACGCCGCAGGAGCGCAACATCGCGCAGGTGTTCCAGTTCCCGGTGATCTACGACACCATGACCGTGGCCGAGAACCTCGCGTTCCCCTTGCGCAACCGCAAGGTGCCGGCCGACCAGATCAAGAAGCGCGTCGGCGAGATCGCCGAAATGCTCGACATGAGCGGGCAGCTCAACCAGCGCGCCGCCGGCCTCGCGGCCGATGCCAAGCAGAAGATCTCGCTCGGTCGCGGGCTGGTGCGCAGCGACGTGTCGGCGGTGTTGTTCGACGAGCCGCTCACCGTGATCGACCCGCACCTGAAGTGGCAGCTGCGCCGCAAGCTCAAGCAGATCCATCGCGAGCTGAAGCTCACGCTGATCTACGTGACGCACGACCAGGTCGAGGCGCTCACCTTCGCCGAGGAGGTGGTGGTGATGACGCGCGGCAAGGCCGTGCAGGTAGGCAGTGCCGACGCGTTGTTCGAGCGGCCGGCCCACACCTTCGTCGGCCACTTCATCGGTTCGCCGGGCATGAACTTCCTTTCGGCGCAGAGCGCCAACGGCACCATCGAAGTGGCGGGCACGCCGCTGGTGCCCACGCGCGAGCTGCCGCAGGGGCCGCTGAAGATCGGCATCCGTCCCGAATACCTGCGTCTGTCGAACGCGGGCGCGGCAGGTGCCGTGCCGGCCGTGGTGAAGCAGGTGCAGGACGTGGGTACGCACGTGATGCTGAGCGTGGAAGCCGGAGGCAGCCTGCTGAAGGTGCGCCTGCATTCGGACGACCGCTCGCCGGCGGTGGGAGACACGGTGTGGGTGCGGGTGCTCGACACGCACACCTGCTATTACAAGGATGAGGAACTGGTGGCATGAACGCAACCAACAAGCCAATCAATCAGAAGGCCTGGTGGCTCGTGCTGCCGGTGCTGGTCTGCGTGGCCTTCTCGGCCATCGTGCCGCTCATGACGGTGGTCAACTACTCGGTGCAGGACATCATCTCGCCCGAGCGCCGCGTGTTCGTCGGCACCGAATGGTTCGCCGCGGTGATGCGCGACGACGAGCTGCTCGAGGCGCTCGGCCGGCAGCTCGGCTTCTCGCTGTCGGTGCTGCTGGTCGAGATTCCGCTGGGCATCGCGCTCGCGCTGTCGATGCCGGCCAAGGGCTGGAAGTCGTCGGCCGTGCTGGTGGTGGTGGCGCTGTCGCTGCTCATTCCATGGAACGTGGTCGTCACCATCTGGCAGATCTACGGGCGCACCGACATCGGCCTGTTCGGGCACGCGCTGGCTTCGATGGGCATCGAATACAACTACACCGGCAGCGCCACCGACGCGTGGCTCACAGTGCTGGTGATGGACGTGTGGCACTGGACGCCGCTGGTGGCGCTGCTGTGCTTCGCGGGGCTGCGCTCCATTCCCGATGCCTACTACCAGGCCGCACGCATCGACGGCGCCAGCAAGTTCGCAGTATTCCGCTACATCCAGCTGCCCAAGATGCGCGGCGTGCTCATGATCGCGGTGCTGCTGCGCTTCATGGACAGCTTCATGATCTACACCGAGCCCTTCGTGCTGACGGGCGGCGGGCCCGGCAACGCCACCACCTTCCTGAGCCAGTACCTCACGCAGAAGGCCGTGGGACAGTTCGACCTCGGGCCGGCAGCGGCGTTCTCGCTGATCTACTTCCTCATCATCCTGCTGTTCTGCTTCGTGCTCTACAACTGGATGCAGCGGGTGGGTACGCAACAGGTCGAGGTCGAGCAATGAACGAAAAGAGATTCCACAAGCGCAGCATCTTCCTAGTGCTGTACATCCTGTTCGCACTGTTGCCCATCTACTGGATGATCAACATGAGCTTCAAGACGAACGAGGAGATCCTGTCTAGCTTCTCGTTCTTCCCGCAACAGCTCACCTGGGCGAACTACGCGCGCATCTTCACCGACGAGTCGTGGTACTCGGGCTACATCAACAGCCTGATCTACGTGGCGATCAACACGGTCATTTCGCTCACCGTGGCGCTGCCGGCGGCCTATGCGTTCTCGCGCTATTCGTTCCTCGGCGACAAGCACGTGTTCTTCTGGCTGCTGACCAACCGCATGACGCCGCCCGCGGTGTTCCTGCTGCCGTTCTTCCAGCTCTACACCACGGTCGGCCTGATGGACACGCACCTGGGCGTGGCGCTGGCGCACCTGCTGTTCAACGTGCCGCTGGCGGTGTGGATCCTGGAGGGCTTCATGAGCGGTATTCCGCGCGAGATCGACGAGACGGCGTACATCGACGGCTACTCGTTCCCGCGTTTCTTCGTGACGATCTTCCTGCCGCTCATCAAGGCGGGCGTGGGCGTGGCGGCGTTCTTCTGCTTCATGTTCAGCTGGGTCGAACTGCTGTTGGCGCGCACGCTCACGAGCGTGAATGCCAAGCCCATCGTCGCGACCATGACGCGCACGGTGAGCGCCTCGGGCATGGACTGGGCGACGCTGGCCGCGGCCGGTGTGCTCACCATCGTGCCCGGCGCCATCGTCATCTGGTTCGTCCGCCACTACATCGCGAAGGGTTTCGCGATGGGCCGCGTCTAAGGAGCGCCGCATGTTCAACTGGATGGTATGGACCACCCCTGTGGCCGTGTTTTTCACCTGCATCGCACTGATGCTGGTGGTCATGACCGTATGGGAATTCAAGTCGCCCACCACGCTGCGGCGCGGCTGGCTGCCGATCGAGACCACGCGCGGCGACAGGCTCTTCATCGGGCTGCTCTCGGCTGCCTACATCAACCTGGCCTTCGTCGGCCTGGCAGGCAAGTTCCAGGAATGGATGAGCCTGGAGGCCGAGCCGTCGGTCTGGATCAGCTTCGTCATTTCGATGGCCGTTCTCGCGCTGATCATGCGCAAAGGCTGAAAGCACCGTTCTTTGCAGGCGTCCGGCTCTCTGCTTCCCCGGAGCCGCGATCAGACAACACCGGGGAAGCACCAACCGAGGAGACACAGTCATGAAGATGCGCTACACGGCACTGGCAATGGCGGCGGCGATGTTCGCCACGCACGGCGCCTGGGCTGGCGAGGCCGAAGCCAAGAAATGGATTGACACCGAATTCCAGCCGTCGACCTTGTCGAAAGACAAGCAGATGGAGGAGATGAAGTGGTTCATCGACGCGGCCAAGAAGCTGCAGGGCAAGGGCGTGAAGGAAATCTCGGTCGTTTCCGAGACGCTGACCGTGCACGAATACGAATCGAAGACGCTGGCCAAGGCCTTCGAGGAAATCACGGGCATCAAGGTCAAGCACGACATCATCCAGGAGGGTGACGTTGTCGAGAAGCTGCAGACCTCGATGCAGTCGGGCAAGTCGATCTACGACGGCTGGATCAACGACTCCGACCACATCGGCACCCACTACCGCTACGGCACCGCGCTCGCGCTGACCGACCAGATGACGGGTGCGTGGAAGGACTACACCAACCCCGGCCTCGACCTGAAGGACTTCATCGGCACCAGCTTCACGACGGCGCCCGACAAGAAGATGTACCAGCTGCCCGACCAGCAGTTCGCCAACCTGTACTGGTTCCGCGCCGACCTGTTCGCGCGCAAGGACCTGCAGGACAAGTTCAAGGCCAAGTACGGCTACGAGCTGGGCGTGCCGATCAACTGGTCGGCCTATGAAGACATCGCCGCCTTCTTCAGCGAAGACGTGAAGACCATCGACGGCAAGCCGATCTACGGCCACATGGACTACGGCAAGAAGGACCCGTCGCTGGGCTGGCGCTTCACCGACGCCTGGCTGTCGATGGCAGGCTCCGCCGACAAGGGCATCCCGAACGGCCTGCCGATCGACGAATGGGGCATCCGCGTGGCCGACGACAAGTGCACGCCGGTGGGCGCGGCCGTGTCGCGCGGCGGTGCGACCAATTCGCCCGCGGCCGTCTATGCGCTGACCAAGTACATCGACTGGATGAAGAAGTACGCGCCCAAGGAAGCCATGGGCATGACCTTCGGCGAATCGGGCCCGGTGCCGGCGCAGGGGCAGATCGCGCAGCAGGTGTTCTGGTACACGGCCTTCACGGCCGACATGATCAAGCAGGGCCTGCCGGTGGTGAATGCCGACGGCACGCCGAAGTGGCGCATGGCGCCCGGCCCGCACGGCCCGTACTGGAAGGACGGCATGCAGAACGGCTACCAGGACGTGGGCTCCTGGACCTTCCTGAAGTCGAACGACCCCGACCGTGCGGCTGCGGCCTGGCTCTACGCGCAGTTCGTGACCTCGAAGACCACTTCGCTGAAGAAGTCGATCGTCGGCCTCACTTTCATCCGTGACAGCGACATCCGCTCCGACTACTTCACGAAGAACGCGGCCAAGTACGGCGGCCTGATCGAGTTCTACCGCAGCCCGGCCCGCGTGGCCTGGACGCCTACCGGCAACAACGTGCCCGACTACCCCAAGCTCGCGCAGCTCTGGTGGAAGAACGTGGCCGTGGCCGTGACCGGCGAGAAGACGCCGCAGGCCGCCATGGACAACCTGGCCAACGAGATGGACGACGTGATGGGCCGCCTGCAGCGCGCGGGCATGGCCAACTGCGCGCCCAAGCTCAACGCCAAGGGCGATCCGAACAAGTGGCTCAGCAGTGAACAAGCGCCGTGGAAGAAGCTGGCCAACGAGAAGCCCAAGGGCGAGACCGTGGCCTACGACAAGCTGCTCACCGCCTGGAAGGAAGGCCGCGTGAGGTAAGGCCCGGCACCCTCCCCGCGAGGGGAGGGTGCAAGGACAATGGGCGGGCCATGAAGATTCGATTCCACTGCGACCCCGCTCTTTTCGACCTGCTGCCGCGCCCGGTGCCGGCGAAGGCCGCGCTGCCCGACTGGCTGCGGCAGATGGCCCCCCGGGCGCCGTCGGCAGTGCACCAGCGCAGCATCCGCACCGTCAAGCAGTGCCCGCCGTTCGTCGATGCGATGACGCACGGCTTCATGGTGCTGCTGCCCTGCGACGTGCGCGTGGAAGAAGGGCGCTTCAGCTGGGACTGGCCCCTGCCGGCGCTGTCGGTGCCGGGGCATCCGCGCGCGCCGCTGAGTTTTCATGTGCCCGAGCAGATTGCGGGCTCGCCGCTTGCGCACGGCTCGCAATCGGCCATCAAGTTCAACAGTTTCTGGACCGTCGAGATCGACGAGGGGTGGTCGCTGATGGCGGTGCATCCCGTGAATCGCGACGACCTGCCGTTCCGGCTCGTCACGGGGCTGGTCGACGCCGACCGCTTCAACGAGGTAGGCATCAACTTTCCTGCGCTCTGGATCGACCCTGGTTTCAAGGGTGTGCTGCCGCGCGGCACGCCGGTGGCGCAGTGCTATCCGGTGCCGCGCGGGCCGCTGGAGCTGTCGTGCGAGCCCATGTCGGCGGCTCAGGTGACGCGCTACGAGCAGCTCGCCGAAAAGATCATGGCCGGGCCCGGCGTCTATCGCAAGGCGTTCCGCAGCAAGCGCGGCCCGGGCTGAGCGTCAGGCGGGCGCGGCAAGCAGCAGTGCCGCGCGCAGGTCTTCGAGGTCGAGCCAGAGGCGGCCGGTGGGGGCGGTGGCCAGCGCGTGCGCGATGCGCCCGAAGGTGTCTCCGTTCAGCCGGTAGGCGCGGCCATAGGCCTGCATCGCCTCGTCCATGCGGCCAGCCTCCTGCAGCACGATGCCGAGGTTGACCTCGACCTCGGCCCGTGGCGGCGAGACGCGCAGCACCTGTCGCAGCGCATCGGCGGCGCCCTCGAAATCCCGCAGGTCCTGCAGCACCAGTGCGAGCTCGAACCAGATGCCACCGTGCGCCGGTGCGAGCGCAGCGGCCTGCCGCAGCGCCTGCGCCGCCTCGGCCTGGCGACCGGCCGCCTTCAACGCGAGGCCCAGCGAGTGCAGCGGCTGCTCGCGCCCGGGCAGCAGGGCCACGGCGCGTTCGAGATAGCTCAGGGCCTGCGCGATGTCGCCACGGGCCCGCGCCACGTCGCCCGCCAGCAGCAGCGAGGGACCGTGGTCGGGGCGCAGCGAGAGGCTCTCGGCGATGGAGGTGGTGGCGTCAGCCGGAGCGCCGGCCTCCAGCTGCAAGCGTGCCAGCAGCTGGAGCACCGCCGGATGAGGCGGGTACTGCGTGCGCGCGTGTTCGCAGAGCTGTCGCGCGCGTGACGCCTGCCCCGCATTGACGAGACGGATCGCAAGTTCGAGCAGTTGTTCGACGGAAGCGGGTGGGCTGGACATGATGGCTGGAGAGGGTCATCGAATGTAGCGTTTCGCAGCGGCACAAATTGGCGTCGACCGTCTGATTGCCGCGACGCCATGACCAATGGCAGATGCGTTTGCATGATGGTTCGCGTACATTCGACGGCCCCCGAAAAGCCCAGCCAGTGAATTCCAGCCTTTCCAGCCCTCCAAGAAGCGTCAAGCGCGTCCTCGTCCTGCGCTATTCGCAGTCCGGCCAGCTCGACGAGGTTGCCGACCGGATCGTCGCGCCGCTGAAGGCGGACCCGGGCATCCAGGTGCACGAGGAGACCCTGCGTCCGCAGGCGCCGTACCCCTTTCCCTGGCCCTTCCTGAGCTTCTTCGACGCCTTCCCCGAATCGGCGCACATGAAGCCGCAGCCGCTGGCGCCGCTCTCGCTCACGGGCGACGAAGACTTCGACCTCGTCGTGCTGCCGTACCAGGTGTGGTTCCTCGCGCCCTCGCAGCCCGTGGCCGCGTTCCTGAAGCATCCGGTGGCCGCGCGCCTGCTCAAGGGCAAGCCGGTGGTCACGGTCATCGCCTGCCGCAACATGTGGCTGCTGGCGCAGGAAAAGCTCAAGGGCATGCTCGACGACGTGGGCGCGCGGCTGATCGACAACGTGGTGCTGACCGACCCCGGCCCCACGCTCGCCACCTTCTTCACGACGCCGGCGTGGCTGATCTGGGGCCGCAAGCGCGGCTTCTGGGGCATGCCCGACGCCGGGCTCAGTACCGACCAGATCGCGGGTACGTCCCGTTTCGGGCGGGCCCTGCGTGACGCGCTGCACAACGACCTGGAGCGCGGCACGCAGCCGCTGCTGGCCGGCCTCGGGGCGGTGCAGGCCAATGCCAGGCTGCTCATCAGCGAGAAGGCCGGCACCCGCAGTTTCTACCTCTGGGGCAAGCTCATCATGGCCGCCGGCGGGCCTGGCGCGTGGCAGCGCAAGCCGCTGCTGCTGTTGTACGTGCTGTTTCTGCTGGTACTGATCATTACGGTGGTGCCCGTGAGCCTGAGCCTGCAGGCGCTCCTGCGCCCTCTGTTCAGGGGGTGGCTGACTAGAATGACGGCCAAATTCGAGTGCCCGTCGGGCTCTGCCACGGACCGCACCCCTCTCTATGACGACTGATGTCTTCCTGACCCGCACCGCCGCCTTTCTGCCCTTTTCCCCGGTCAGCAATGAAGACATCGAAGACGTCCTCGGTCGCATCGGCGGCAAGGCGTCCCGCGCGCGGCGGCTGATCCTTCGCAGCAACGGCATCCAGTCGCGCCACTACGCCATCGACCGCGCCACTGGCGAACTGGCGATGAGCAACGCGCAGCTCACGGCCAATGCGATCCGCGCGCTGGGCGACGTGGGGCAGGTCGACTGCCTCGTCACCGGCACCTCGCTGCCCGACCAGCTCATGCCCAATCACGCGGTGATGGTGCACGGCGAGCTCGGCTGGCCGCGGCTCGAAGTGGTGGCCTGCGCGGGCATCTGCCTGGCCGGCGCCACCGCGCTGAAGCATGCATGGCTTTCGGTGCGCGCAGGCGATGCGCGGCGTGCGGTGGCCACCGGCTCCGAGCTGGCCTCGGCCGTGATGCGCGGTTCGCGCTTCGAGGCCGAACTCGAGCACAAGCTCGAGGCGCTGGAGTCGCGGCCCGAGCTGGCCTTCGAGAAGGACTTTCTGCGCTGGATGCTGTCCGACGGTGCGGGCGCTGTGCTGCTGGAGCGCGAGCCGCGCGGTCCGCTGTCGTTGCGCATCGACTGGATCGACCTGTCGTCGGCGGCACACGAACTGCCCGCGTGCATGTACGCCGGTGCCGAGAAGAATGCCGAAGGCGGCCTCGACGGCTGGGGGCGCAAGTCGCCCGAGGAGTGGCAGCGCGAGTCGACCTTCGCAGTGAAGCAGGACGTGCGCCTGCTCAACGAGAACATCGTGCGCGCGACGTTGACCGAGCCGCTGGCGCAGGTCATCGAACGCAGAGGCCTCAAGCCGTCGGACGTCGACTGGTTCCTACCGCACCTGTCATCGCAATATTTCGTGGAGCCGGTGAGCCGCAGCCTCGAGGAGCTGGGCTTTCCGATTCCGCGCGAGCGCTGGTTCAGCAACCTTGCGACCAAGGGCAACACGGGCTCGGCTTCGCCGTACATCATGCTCGACGAACTGTTCCGCTCGGGCCGCATCAGGCCCGGCCAGAAGCTGCTGATGTTCGTGCCGGAGAGCGGTCGCTTCTCCAGCGGCTTCATCTACATGGAGGCTGTGTAGCCATGGACCTCGATGCCGTGCCGCAGGAGGGCAACGCGACCCTCGACGGTCATTCCAAGCTGATGTACGCCCGCGACGCGCAGGGCCGTGTCGTCACCACCACCTCGCGCGGCTGGGAGGCGGAGGAGATCGTCACCAGCCATGCGGTCGACGTGCTGGTCGAGCAGGCGCGCGCCGCAAAGGAGCGCGTGAAGACAGGGCAAGCCTCGCCGCTCGAATACTGGATGTACGAGCGCCGCATGGATGTGGCGCTGCTCTCGCAGACCAGCGGCTTCTGGCAGTGGCGCGTTCGGCGCCATCTGCAGCCGCGCCATTTCGCCGCGCTGTCGCCGGCCCAGCTGGCTCGCTACGGCGAAGCGCTGGGCCTGCCCGTTTCCACCTTGCAGGGGCTGCCGTGAACTTCAAGCACCAACAGGCGGCGCATTGCGAAAGCGGCGTCATCTCCAGCCTCATGCGCCACCACGGCGCGCCGATGAGCGAGAGCATGGCGCTGGGACTGTCGTCCGCGCTGTCGTTCGCGTACCTGCCCTTCATCAAGCTGTCGGGCCTGCCGCTCATTTCATACCGCATGCCGCCCAAGGCCATCATCAAGGGCCTGCTGGCGCCGATGGCCGCGCGCTTCCGCTTCGAGACCTTCAGCAGCGTCGAGGCCGGGCAGGAGCGGCTCGACGCGCTGCTGGCCGACGGCAAGCTGGTGGGACTGCAGACCTCGGTGTACTGGCTGCCGTACTTCCCGCCGAACATGCGCTTCCACTTCAACGCGCACAACCTGCTGGTGTACGGCAAGGACGGCGACGACTACCTCATCAGCGACCCGGTGTTCGAGGAGCCCGTGCGCTGCCCGAGCGGCGACCTGGCGCGTGCCCGCTTCGCCAAGGGCGTGCTGGCGCCGAAGGGGCTCATGTACTACCCGCAGGCCATCGACCGCAAGGCCGTCGACGCGGCCTCGGTGGTCAAGGCCATCCGCAAGACGGTGCGCACCATGCTCGCGCCCATTCCCATCGTCGGCGTGCGCGGCATGCGCACGCTGGCAAAGCGCATGCAGAAGCTGTCGCCAGCCGATCCGCGCAGCGTCGACTTCATCGGCCACCTGGTGCGCATGCAGGAGGAAATCGGCACGGGCGGGGCGGGCTTCCGTTTCATCTACGCAGGCTTCCTGCAGGAAGCGGCGCAACTGCTCGACAAGCCGCAGCTGCAGCAGATGTCCGAGCGGCTGATCGCCATTGGCGACGGCTGGCGCGCCTTCGCGCTCAAGGCGGCGCGCATGGTGAAAGGGCGCGAGGCTGTCGACCCGGCCGCGCTGGCCGCCAAGCTGCGCGAGCAGGCGCAGCAAGAGGAAACCTTCTTTCGCGACCTGAAGGCCGCCGTCGCCTGATGCTCGAGCTGCGCCAGCTCAGCTACCGCTACCCGCATGCGGACAAGCCCGCGCTGGCCGACGTGTCGCTCGCCGTGCCCAAGGGTTGCGTGCTCGGCTTGCTGGGACCGAACGGCGCAGGCAAGACCACGCTGATCTCTCACCTGTCGGGCACGCTGGCCGTGCAGTCGGGCGAGATCCGCATCGACGGCGAGCCGCTGAAGGCGGTGCGCGCGAAGACGCCCACCCGCATCGCCGTCGCGCCGCAGGAACATGCCTTCTATCCGATGCTGACCGTGGCTGAGAACCTCGCGGTGTTTGCTGCGGCCGGCGGGCTCGTGGGCACGCGCAGGAAGCAGCGCATCGAGGCATGCACGCAGTTCGCGCAACTGGAGCAGTTTTCGGACGTGCGCGCCGAGCGGCTGTCGGGCGGCCTCAAGCGCCGGCTCAACCTGGCCATCGCCTTGCTGCCCGAACCCGAGCTGATGCTGTTCGACGAGCCCACGGTGGGCGTCGATCCGCAATCGCGCGCCTTCATCCTCGACGCCATCAAGAGCCTGGCGCAGCAGGGCGCGGCGGTGATCTATGCCTCGCACTACATGGAAGAGATCGAGGCCATTGCCGACCGCGTCGTCATCCTCGACCGCGGCCATGTGCTGCGCGAAGGCTCGCTCGACGAGCTGCTGTCGAAGAGTGCGATGCTGCTCACGCTGGCGGCCGACGGGCTCGATGCCGAAATGCTCTCGCGCTTCGGCACGGTGGAGCAGGGCGGCGTGCACTGGCGCGTTCACCTCGATTCCGGCATTGGACCGGCCCCGGTGCTGGCCGAGCTCGAAGCCGCGGGCATCGAGGTGCGCCATGCCGAATTCGGCCGTCACGACCTCGAGCAGCTCTTCATGGCGCTCACCCATCGCTCGCTGCGCGACTGAACCGAAGCCCGCCATGCTCCTCGCGCTCATCAGGAAAGAACTGCTCGCCCTCACGCGCGACATGCATGGCCTTGCCGCGCTGTTCCTGATGCCGATGGTCTTCATCGTGCTGATGTCGCTCACGCTGAAGGACATCTACCGCCCGCCGCTGGCCGAGCTGAGCTACGCCGTCGACATGCGCGACGCCGCGACGCCCGCGCAGTGGCTCAAGCAGCTCTGGCAGCGCGGGCATGGCGCGCCGCAGCCGCTGGGCGGCGACTGGCGGGAGCGGCTGCGCAACGGCTCGCTCAAGTACGTGATCGTGATGGAGCCAGGGCTGTCGGAAGAGCTGGAGTCGGCCGCGCTGTCGACCGAGGCACGCATCCATCTGCTGACCGAGCCCGGTATCGACGCCAACCTGTTCAACGCACTGCGCGCCGAGCTCATCGGCGCATCTGGCGAACTCAAGGCGCGTCTCGCGCTGGCGGTGCCCGGAACGGCGGGCCCGGCGCCGGATGCATCCATCCAGGCAATGGTGCACGCCGAGCGCTTCTCCACCGCCGGACCCCGGCCGACCTCGGTGCAGCAGAACGTACCGGCCTGGCTGGTATTCGGCATGTTCTTCGTGGTGGCCTCGCTCTCCAGCCTGTTCGTGCAGGAGCGCAGCTCGGGTGCGCTCGGCCGTCTGCAGAGCCTGGGCGTGTCGCGCGGCATGCTGCTGGCGTCGAAGGCGCTGCCGTACCTGGGCGTGAATGCGTTGCAGGCGGTGCTGATGCTGGCGGCCGGCATCTGGTTCATGCCGTTGATCGGCGGCGATGCGCTGTCGCTCGCGGGCATCCACTGGGGCGCCTTGCTGCTGTCGCTGGCGGCGGTGAGCCTCGCCGCCGTGAGCCTGTCGCTCGCGCTGGCCTGTCTGGTGCGCAGCCATGCGCAGGCCGCCACCATCGGGCCGATGGTCAACGTGCTGATGGCGGCGGCCGGCGGCATCATGGTGCCCAAGTTCGTCATGCCGGGCTTCATGCAGCGGCTGGTCGAGATCTCTCCGATGAACTGGGGGCTGGAGGCGTTGCTGACCGTGCTGCTGCGCGGTGGCGGCGTGGTCGATGCCCTGCCGCAGATCGGCCGGCTGGTCGCGTTCGCGGCGCTGATGTTCGTTCTGGCCGTTTTTCTGTTTCGCAGGCGCGCATCGTGAGCATCACCGTCACTCCTGAATTCATCGCCAGCCTCAAGGCCATGGTGCTCGAAGCCGTCGAGAAGGGCACGCCCCCCGGCGGCCTTGGCGACGACGAGCCGCTGTTCGGCCCCGAGGCCCGGCTCGACCTCGACTCGCTCGATGCCCTGCAGGTGTCGATGACGATCCAGCAGCGCTTCGGCGTGCGCATGCCCGACAGCAAGGAAACGCGCCGCGCGCTGACTTCCATCGCCCACCTCGCGGAGCACCTGGCGCAAGCGGGCAAGGCATGAGCGCTGTCTACCTGGCCGGCATGGGCCTGGCCTGCGCGCTGGGCGAGGACATGCCATCTGCGCTTGCTTCGCTGCGGCATGGCGGCGTGCCACCGGTGATGGTGGACGTGGCTGAGGGGTTCCGCTGGCCGGTCCATGCCCTGGCGAAGAAGCAGGGCGACTGGACGCAGCGCCTGCGCGATCTCGTGCGCGGCGTGGTCGCACAGACGGGCGACTGGGGACCGCGCACCGCGCCGCTCTTCGTGGCCTCGTCGTCGCTCGACATCGGCTTCATGGAGCACGAGCAGCAGGATCTGCGGCTGGGTGGCGACCTGCAGGACTTCGCCAGCGTCGTGGCCGATGCGCTCGGCTGGCAGGGGCCGGTGTTCACGGTGTCCACCGCCTGCACCTCTGCGCTGAACGCCGTGCTGGCCGCCGCCGACCTGATCCGCGCCGACGAAGCCGATGAAGCCTTGGTGATCGGTGCCGAGATGGGCAACCGCTTCACCGTGGCCGGCTTCGGCGCGATGCAACTGCTGGCACCGGACAGCGCAAGGCCTTTCGGCGAGGGGCGCAACGGGCTGGTGCTCGGCGAAGCGGTGGCCGTGTTGCGCATGACGTCGCAGCCTTCGCGCTGGCAGATCGCGGGCGGCGCCAACGTGGTCGACGGGCGCAATCCCTCGGGCACCGAGGCCACGGCAGTGCACGCGATGTGCAGCGGCGCGCTGGCGCAAAGCGGCCTGCGGCCCGGCGACATCGACCTGATCAAGGTGCAGGCTGCCGGTAGTCCCGTCAACGATGCCATCGAGGCCGAGGCGCTGAAGCAGGTGTTCGAGCCGCTGCCACCGTTGGTGTCGCTCAAGTCGGCGCTGGGCCATACGCTCGGCGCGTCGGGAGCGGCGGAGCTGGCCTTGCTGGTCGGCTGCATCGAAGGCGCTGCGTGGCCTGCGGTGGACTATCCGCTCGACGCTTCGCTCGGCATCGCGTTGAGCGAACAGGTGCCGCGAAGGCTGCGCAACATCCTGCTGAACTTCGCAGGCTTCGGCGGCGGGCATGCCTCGTTGGTGTTGAAGGACACGGGGCCATGAGCGCCTGGCGCACCGTCGCGCATTTCGTCGCGCATCCGCCACCTGCCGAATGGCGCGACGATCTGGCACGCCGCATCGGCCGCCGGCCGCGTCGTGTCGGCCTGTGGACCGAGCTGGCCATGTACGGCGCCCGGTGCTGCCTCGATGCTGCCGGCGAAGACTCGCTGCCTCCCGGCGCGCGCATCCGCGTTTCCAGCCAGCGCGGCGCATGGGGTGCCACGCACGCAGGGTTGGTCCAGCTCGATGCGGGGCTGCCGATGCCCTTCACCTTCATGCAGAGCCAGCCGGCGCTGATGCTGGCCGAGGTGGGGCGGTGTCTCGAATGGCAAGGCGATGCCAGCTTTGCGTTGTGCCGCGACCCGGCGCAGGTGCTGAGGCTGGCGAAGCTCGGTGCCGCGCCAGACGGGCTGCTGTTCGGCATCGTCGAAGAAGAGCGCAACGGCGAGCCGGCGCGCACCGAGTGGTGGCGGCTGTTGCCGGCCTGAAGTCAGCCTGAGATCGAGCGCCGGAGATTGGCGCGTGCCCGCGCCTCCAGCTGCGCGTGCATGCGCGGCGTGGCGTAGATGGCCTCGCGGTCGAGAAAGCGTTGCAGGATCGCGCGACGGCGCGGCAGGCGCACCTCGTCGGGAACGAAGACGTACTCGGCCTGCACCTGGCGCTCGTATTCGTCGAAGCGCGCGCGGTCGGCGCCGAGGATCGACAGGTCGATGTCGATCAGCAGTTCGGCGTCGCGTCCCTCGGGCACAGCGTCATGGCGGGTCGCCATCACGAGTGCGTGTACCCGTTCGGCCGCTGCAGCATCCACGCCTGCTTCGATCAGGGCTTCGCGTGCCCAGTCCGCGCTACGCGCCTCGTTGTCGTGCGCATGCACGTCGTAGATCGCGTCATGGAACCACAGCGCGAGCGCCACCTCGCCAGGGCGCTCGGCCAGCGCCTTCTCGCGCTCGAACCATGCCAGGCACTCGCCCAGGTGCTGCATCGTGTGGTAGCGGCGCTGCGGCTCGGCGTAGCGGCGCTGGAGTTCGGTGCACAGCGCTTCGCCGGGCGAACCGACACCGAGCGCATGCCATGCGTCGGCCCAGTTCGTGTGCAGCGCCTCGGGTGTCACTTGGCTGCCTGTTGCTGCTGCTCCATCGCCGCCTTGACCTCCTGCCCCAGGTCGAGCACGGACATGGCGTAGTAGCTGCTCCAGTTGTAGCGCGTGATCACGTAGAAGTTGCGCGTGCCGGCCACGTAGGTCGGTGGCGCATCGACGCCGTTCTGCAGCTCGACCAGCGCGAGCAGGCCCTTGTGGTTGATCCCGTCTCCCTCGGGCACCGCGCCGGCCGCCACGAAGCTGTCGGCGCTGAAGCTCGGCAGGATGTCCGGCGCCAGCAGCAGCGCCTTCTGCAGCCGCGCTTCCTCGAAATGCACGGGGTAGATCGCGGGCATGCCGGGCGTCCAGCCGAAGGACTTGAAGTAGTTGGCGACCGAGCCGATCACGTCGGCCGGGTTGTTGACGAGGTCGATGCGGCTGTCGCCGTCGAAGTCGACCGCGTACTTGGCGATGCTGCTGGGCATGAACTGCGGCATGCCCATGGCGCCGGCGTAGCTGCCAACTGGCACGAGCGGGTCTTCGGAGGTGCGGCTCTCGGTGCTCAGGAAGCTTTCGAGCTCGCCTCGGAAGAAGGCCCGGCGGTCGGCCGCGCGCGGGTGGGCGTCGGGAAAGTCGAAGGAGAGCGTGGCCAGCGCGTCGATCACACGGAAGTTGCCCATGTTGCGGCCGTAGATGGTTTCCACGCCGATGATGCCGACGATGATTTCCGCCGGCACGCCGTATACCTGCTCGGCGCGTGCGAGCGTGTCGGCGTTGGCGCGCCAGAAGCGCACGCCGGCCGCAATGCGCACCGGATCGATGAAGCGGCTGCGGTAGGTCTGCCAGTTCTTCACCGTACCCACGGGGCCCGGCAGCATCAGCCGCGGCACGTTGGGCAGGAAGCGCGCACTGCCGATGGTGGCGCGCACCCATTCGCGGTCGAGGCCGCGGCGCTCGGCGACGTCGTCGGCGAACTGCATCGCGTCGTCGCGCGTGGCGTAGGGCGTGCTGCCGCGAACCGCGTTGGCCGCGGTACTGCGGCCGTTGGTTGACTTCTGGGCCAGGGCCCCCGTGGACCATGCGAGGCAGCAGGCGGCAAGGAGGGCTGCAGCCGCCGTGGCGGTGCGCGAAGGCTTGGGAAGAAGGAATCGCATGGGCCCATTGTGCCGTCCGCCCGCGCGGCCCTTCTTCAGCGTCACATGTGGTTTCAGCCCTTTGCCGGATTGGCGCTGGGCCACGCGAGGCGGCGGAACTCCGTGCGCAGGGTGGAAAGCGAGTCGGGCGTGGCCGGTGCATAGCGCTGGGCTTCGAGCTTGAGCAGCCAGTCGCGCACGGCCTGTGCGGCGGGGCCGAAGCGCGCGTCGGCCGCTTGTGCCATCTGGCGGGGCGGGGCGGTGTCGGGCAGTTTCAGTCCGGCCTTGGCGAGCCGCGTGCGCGCCTGGCCCAGCAGTCGCAGCCACGGATCGTGCCGGCTGCGTTCCCACAGTGTCCAGCCGGCGCCTGCCAGGCTGGCGGCTACCAGCAGGTAGAGCAGCACGTAGGCCAGGTCTTCGAGACTGGGTGCTTCGAAGCCGATGTTCTTCAGCAGGTCGAGCTGGCGGCTCTGCGTGTAGTTGAGCACCCACTGGTTCCAGCCGTTGTTCACCGCCTCCCATGCGGCGCGGATGTTCTGCGCGAGCGTGGGGCTCATGGAGCCGATGGCGCCCGCGATCAGTCCGGGTTGCGGAGTCAGGCGCTGGAACTGGCCGATGCGCCCCGGCGCGACGGAGCCCGTGGGGTCCACGCGTGTCCAGCCGTTGCCTTCCTGCCAGACCTCGGCCCAGGCGTGGGCGTCGCTCTGGCGCACGATCCAGTAGTTGTCGACGTTGTTGAGCTCGCCGCCCTGGTAGCCGGTCACGATGCGTGCCGGGATGCCGAGGTTGCGCATCAGCACCACGAAGGCCGAGGCGATGTGCTCGCAGAAGCCCTGCTTGCGGTCGAACCAGAACTCGTCGGCGGTGTCGTTGCCGTAGACGCCCGGCTCCAGCGTGTAGGTGTAGCCGCCGGTGCGCAGGCGCCGCAGGGCGGCCTGCACGAAGGCCTGCGTGTCGGCCTGGGCCAGCGCGGGGTCGGCGCGCATCTCGGCGGCGAGCGCGGCGGTGCGCGGATTGGTGCCCGGCGGCAGCGCGAGGTAAGCCTGCAACTGGCCGCCCGTGCGCTTGAGCGGACCGCTCTGGAACTGCGTGTAGCTCTCGGCGCTGTAGCGAACGAGATCGTTGATGGGGCGGCTGGCGAACCATTGCAGGTCGGGCGTACCGCTGACCTCGTAGCCCGGCACCTCGGGCGCGCGCTGCGCGACATCGAGGGTCAGCAGCCAGGGGCGGTTGCTGGCTTCGAGCGTCACTTCGTAGCGCACCGGCGAACCGCTCACGTGCAGGTTGGAAGACCACTGCGCGCCGCGCGCCCACGAGGGGAGGGCTGTCCATTCGCGGCCGTCGAACTGCGCCAGCACCGGGCCACGGAAATACATCTGGCTCTGCGGCGGCGCGCGATCGCCTTCGAACTTGATGCGCGCGGCGATGCGGTCGTCGAGCGCCAGCTCGGCGATCGTGCCCACGCGCATGGTGTTCGACAGGCCGCTGCGGCCCACCATGGCGTCGCTGGGCGTGCCCCACAGCGGCGCGAAGCGCGGGAACAGCAGGAACAGCGCGAGCATGATCGGCGCGCCCGCCAGCGCCATCCAGCCGGCGGTGCGCGCGGCCTGCATCAGCGGAGGCCGGCCCACCGGCATGTGCGCGTTGACCAGCGCCGTCAGCAGGCCCAGCAGCGCCAGCAGCATGGTGAAGGCGGTCAGTAGCGACTGCGAATAGAAGAAGTTCGTGAGCATCGCGAAGAAGCCCAGGAAGAAGATGACGAAGGCGTCGCGTCGTGCGCGCAGCTCCAGTGTCTTGAGCGCGAGCAGGCTGACGATCAGCGTGACGCCCGCGTCCCGGCCCAGCAGCGTGCGGTGGGTGGCATAGGTGGCGCCGAGTATCAGGGCCAGCAGCGCGAGGCGCCACCACTTGCTCGGAAGCGGGAGCGCCTTCACCGCCAGCGAGGCGCGCCACAGCAGCACCATCGCGGTGATGGACGAGCACCACCACGGCAGGTTGTCGATCTGCGGCAGCAGGATCAGGCCGATCACGCAGAGCAGGAAGAGGGTGTCCCGCGCGTCGCGGGGGAGCGCCGCGAGTTCGCGCATCACTCGGTTCATGTGGTGCTCCCGTTCAGCACAGGGCCAGTGCCTCGAGGCAGGTCCGCCGGTGGGCTTCGCCCTGCGAAGGCTTCACCACCCGGCCCGCCACGCGCAGGCCGTAGTCGACGCCCAGCCGGTCGGCCATCAGCACCCAGGCGCACAGGCGCGAGATGCGGGCTTCGGTGTCGGGGAGGCTGGCGGCCTGCGCGTCGAGCCAGAGCTCTTCGCGCTGGGTCTGTTGGGTGTCGCGGCTGACGAGGTCTTCCGAGCCGGTCGCCTGCGCCCGTGCGGCTCTCTTCCAGACCACGAGCTTGAGCGGATCGCCGCGGCGGTAGGCGCGCACGCCGTCGTATTCGCCGGCGTTGTGGGCGCGCATCGAAGCGGTCATTGCGGCCGGACCCGAGAGCGGCTCGCCGGGCGGCAGCGGTGGTGGATGCGCTTCGGGCGCGGGGTAGACCAGCATCTGCGCGGCCGGCCGCCAGACCGTCCAGACGCGGAAAGTCCCGAGCGGAAAGCGCGTCTCGGCCGTGAGCGGCGGCACCGGGTGCAGCCCGCGCCGCTCGGGCTGGAAGGCGATCTCGACGGTGGAGGTGCCTTCCGCCGGCACGTCGGTCCAGGCCCACTGCCCGCTGCCGCGCACCGCCATGCCGATGCCGTAGCGCACGCTGCGTCGCGTGTTGTGCAGCACCACCCGGAAGACGGCAGCCGCGCCCGCGTAGTGCGCCTCGGGCTGCACCATGTGCATGGCCAGCCCGCGCAGCGTGCCGTGGCACACGTGCATGCCCACGGCCACGCTGCCGGCGAGCAGGAAGGTCAGCAGGTAGCCCAGGTTGAGCTGGTAGTTGATCGATGCGACCAGCAGCACCAGCAGCGTCGCGCCCAGCGTCCAGCCGGCACGCGTGGGCAGGATGTAGACATTGCGCTGGGTGAGTTCCAGCGTGTCGGACGGCGCCCGGCGCGACAGGAACCAGCCGTCGATGCGCGAGCGGATGACGCCGGCAGGGCTCACGGCAATGGCACGGCGGCGATCATCGCGCGCACCTGCTCGACGGCGCCGCGGCCGGCGTCGCCCACGGGCGTGAGACGGTGCGCGATGGTCTGCGGCAGTACGGCCTGCACGTCGTCGGGCGCGACGTAGTTGCGGTTGGCCAACAGCGCCTGGGCCTTGGCTGCGCGCAGCACCGCGATGCCGGCGCGCGGCGACAGGCCCTGCAGGAACCAGCGGCCCGAGCGGGTGGCGGCGATCAGGTCCTGCACGTAGTTCAGCAGCGCGTCGGCCGCATGCACCTGCAGCACGCGCTGCTGCAGGGCGGTCAGCTCGCCGGCGGTCAGCATCGCGGGCAACGAGGCCAGCATCTCGCGGCGGTCGATGCCCGCGAGCAACTGGCGCTCGGCGGCGCGGTCGGGGTAGCCGAGCGAGATGCGCATCAGGAAGCGGTCGAGCTGCGACTCGGGCAGGGCGAAGGTGCCGAGCTGGTCCTGCGGGTTCTGCGTGGCGATCACGAAGAAGGGCGTGGGCAGGGGGCGGGTCTCGCCTTCGACAGTGACTTGCTTCTCTTCCATGGCCTCGAGCAGCGCGCTCTGGGTCTTGGGGCTGGCGCGGTTGATTTCGTCGGCCAGCAGCACCTGGGCGAAGATCGGCCCGGGGTGGAAGGTGAAGGCCTGTTGGCCCCGGTCGTAGATCGCCACGCCCGAGAGGTCGCCGGGCATCAGGTCGGCCGTGAACTGCACGCGCGAGAACTGCAGCCCGAAAGTGTGCGAGAGCGCGTGGGCGAGGGTGGTCTTGCCCACGCCGGGCACGTCCTCGATCAGCAGGTGGCCGCCCGCCAGCAGGCAGGCCACGCAGTCGCGCACCTGGGCCTCTTGGCCCACGATCACCGTGTTAAGCTGAGTTAACAAAGTGGCTAGCTTTGCGGCAACGTCCATATTTGTATCCATATGCAAACGATACCGTAAGACCCGCCGGCCCCATGCTGCGTGAGGTCTAGACGTGGCGATAGAGACACATGGGCAAGACAGGCTACTTCACACACCGGGACTTCTGGAAGCACGACATGGGCGGAGGGCATCCCGAGTGCCCCGGCCGGCTCGATGCCATCGAGGATCGCCTGCTGCTCACCGGCGTGGGCGACGCGCTGGAGCACCGCGAGGTGCCGCTGGCCACGCTGGAGCAGCTCACCCGGGCCCACAGCACGGAACACGTCGAGTACCTGGAGTCGCTGCACCAGCGCCTGGTGGCCGACGAGCCCGCCGGTGGCCCCGACCATGCGCAGGTCGACCCCGACACCACGCTCACCCGCTACACCCTGCTGGCCGCGCGCCGCGCCGCAGGCGCAGCGGTCGCCGCAACCGACGCGGTGATCGCCGGCGAGCTGGAGAACGCCTTCTGCTCGGTGCGCCCGCCCGGCCACCACGCCTGCCGGGAGCAGGCGATGGGCTTCTGCTTCTTCAACAACGTGGCCATCGCTGCGCGGCACGCCATCGAGGTGCATGGCATCGAGCGCGTGGCCGTCGTCGATTTCGATGTGCATCACGGCAATGGCACCGAGGACATTCTTTCGAACGACCCGCGCGTGCTGATGGTGGGCTTCTTCCAGCACCCGTTCTACCCCTACAGCGGCACCAGTCATCCGGCGCCGAACATGCTGAACCTGCCGATCCCGGCCTACACACGGGGCATGGACGTGCGCGAGATGATCGAGGCGACTTGGATGCCGAGGCTGGAGGAGTTCAAGCCGCAGATGATCTTCGTCAGCGCGGGCTTCGACGCCCATCGCGAGGACGACCTGGGCCAGCTGGGCCTCAACGAGAACGACTTCGCCTGGATCACCGGCCGCATACATGATGTTGCCAGGCGGCACGCCAAGGGCCGTATCGTCTCGATGCTCGAAGGCGGCTACAACCTCGACGCACTGGCGCGCAGCGTGGAAGCCCACATCCGCGTGCTGGCTTCCCTGTGATGCAGCGGGCTCGGCTGGCGCCGATGCCCTGTCCCAATAGATGAATTTCAACGACTTCCTTCAACGATTGAGCCAGGTCGACGCGCGTGGCCTCGGCATCGAACTCATCGCGCTGGTGACCTGCGTGGCGCTGGCCTGGGCCATCTGCAAGTGGTTCGGCCGCGACCAGCCCAAGGACTCGATCTGGTTCGGCGAGAGCACCTTCGACGGGCTGCTGTTCCCGCTGCTGGCGCTGGTGTTCACCGATCTCGCCCGGCGCGTGGCGCTCGACTTCCAGACCGTGCTGGTGCTGCGCATCGCGGTGCCGGTGTTCCTGTCGCTGGCGGTCATCCGGCTGTTCGCGCGGGTGCTCAGGGCGGTGTTCCCGGCCTCCAATCTCGTCAGGCTGATCGAGCGCACCATCTCCTGGCTGGCCTGGATCGCGGCGGTACTGTGGATCGTCGGGCTGCTGCCGCCGGTGCTGGCCGAGCTCGACGACATCACGCTGGCCTTCGGCAAGACGCGCGTGAGCCTGCAGACGATCTTCCAGGGCGTGCTGTCGGCCGGCGTGGTGCTGATGATCTCGCTGTGGATCTCCAGCACCATCGAGAAGCGCATCCTGCGCGAGGCCGTGTCCGACCTGTCGATGCGCAAGGTGGCGTCGAATGCGGTGCGCGCCTTCCTGCTGCTGGTGGGCCTGCTGTTCGCGCTCTCGGCGGTGGGGGTGGACCTGACGGCGCTCTCGGTGCTGGGCGGTGCGCTCGGCGTGGGCCTCGGCTTCGGCCTGCAGAAGCTGGCGGCCAATTACGTGAGCGGCTTCGTGATCCTGCTCGAGCGCTCGATCCGCATCGGCGACAACGTCAAGGTCGACACCTTCGAAGGCCGCATCACGGACATCAAGACGCGCTACACGCTCATCCGCGCGGGCAACGGGCGCGAGGCCATCGTGCCGAACGAATCGCTGATCACCAGCCGTGTGGAAAATCTCTCGTTGGCCGACCGCAAGTTCAACATCACGACCACCATCGTGGTGGGCTACGAGAGCGACGTGGCGCAGGTGCAGTCCATCCTGTGCGAGGCGGCCAAGGCTCAGCCTCGCGTGATGACCGACCCGGCGCCGGTGGCCTTCCTCATGAACTTCGCGCCCGACGGGCTGGAGTTCACGCTGAATTTCTGGGTGGCCGACCCGGACAAGGGCAAGGACAACCTGCGCTCGGCGATCAACATCGCGATCCTCGATGGGTTGCGTGGGGCGGGTATCGATATTCCATATCCACAGCGTGTGGTGCGGGTGGAGTCTCTTCCAGTGGGAGTGGCACCTGCGGGCTTGTCCACGGAAAATTAGGCGGCCGAGACTTCCCGCGTTCGCACGCTGTTGGAGGTTGCGCGTCTAAGGTCGGGGTGCTCAAGGGTTGCGAATCGCTGCGCCATCGGAGGCCCGCTCGGCACGCCGATCAATTCACACGGGTTTCGGATGACACGCCTTTCAGCCTGAGCGGATCGGTCATTCGATGGCGATCGCGAGTCAGTGACCGATTGCTATGGGCCCGTCGCTGAAATCAGGTCGCTCCAGTCGGGCGCCGGAAAGCGGTCAAGTTCGGATATGGGTCACTATCTGATGACCAGTGCCAGAGTGCCTGCGCCGCTCGCTGAAGTCCGGTGGAGCAACTAGCCTGCAGTGCCACACGTTCAAACCATCACGCGTCCGCCGGCGACGTCCAGCACGATGCCGGAAATCCACGAGGACACATCGCTGAGCAGGAACAGCGAGGCTTCGGCGATGTCATCCGGTGTGCCCAGCCGACCCAGCGGAAAAGCACGCAGCATCTGCGCTTGCCGCTCCGGCGACATGTTCATTTGCGTGCGCTCAGTGAGTACCGCCGATGGTGAAATGCAATTGACGCGCAAGCCGCTCGGTCCGACCTCCTGAGCCAAGTGGCGCGTGAGCATGATCACACCGGCCTTTGCTGCGCCATAGCCAGCCGGCGCACCGGAGGCCACGCGTGCGCCCGCCGAAGCCATCGTCAAGATGCCGCCACTGCCGCGCGCAAGCATGCCGGGCAGAAAGCTCTTGATCGTGAAGAAGGTCGAGGTCAGGTTGTTGTCGAGACTGGAGCGCCAATCCTCTTCGCTGATGTCATGCACCGGCACAGGCTGTCCAGTACCGCCGCCAGCAAAAGCCAGTACGAAATGCGGTGCGCCGAAATGCGCTTCGACCTCGTCGCGCATCCGCAGCACTTGCGCCAGATCTGCACAGTCGGCCTGGATGGCGATCGCATCCACGCCCAATGCCCGCACGGCGGCCAGGCTTCTCTGCAATGCCACGTTGTCGCGCCCGTTGATGGCCAGCCGTACACCACTGCGCGCGAGCGCGAGGCAAGTCGCGGCACCGATGCCGCGCGAGCCGCCGGTCACGACCGCGACCTTGCCGTGCAGGTCGCCAAAAATGGGCGAGGTGGTCGCGGCTGCGCGAGCTTCGCCGTCAGGGCTTGTCATAGGTCCTCACTTCAATGTTGTGATGATCAGGGTCGTGAAAGTACAGCGCGTCCGCCCAGCCACGCGCGCCGTATTGCGATGCGACCCGGCCATCCCGTGTGAACGGGTCTCCACCAAACGGAATACCCAGCTTCTGTAGTCGCTGATGAACTGCTTCGAACGCATTTCGATCAAGGACGAGCGCCAGGTGGGCCGGATCTTTCGGTGTCTGCGCCAGCAAGTCGATAACGCTGTCGTCGCTGAGGCGCAGCACGTCGAAAGGCGGCTCGCTTTCGCGAGTAAGGCCCAGGACCTGCCGGTAGAAACCGGCGGATCTGGCAGCGTCGGTGACGCGCAGGATGAGATGATCTATTTGCATCGTAGTGTTGGCAAAGGATGGGGCAGCCCCTCTCGCCTTCATGAAATCCTAGGCCGCGTCGATGGCCGATGCACTCAACGATGCGACATGCCCCCCATTCGAAAACGCATAGCAAAGTACGACGATGTCGATCAACTGGGATGATCTGAAATTCGCACTTGCCATCGCGCGCTACGGCACGCTGAGCGCCGCGGCGCGTGCGCTCGGCACAACCCAGCCCACGGTCAGCCGGAGGCTCGATGCCTTGGAGCTTCGCTTGCAGGCGAAGCTGTTCGACCGGGAAGCGAGCGGCTTGCGGCCGACGGTGTTGGCGAGTTCGCTGCTTGATGGTCTTGAGCAGATGGATGCGGGCGCACTGTCGATACAGCGGCAGGTGGCGGCACGCGACACCGGCTTGAGCGGTGAAATCCTCGTGACCAGCCTGGACTGGCTGGGCGACGAAGTAATCGCGCCGATGCTCGCTCGTTTCGGCGCACTGCATCCGGGCGTGGTGGTTGAACTGATAAACGGACCGCAGGTGTTCAACCTGGCGCGGCGTGAAGCGGACTTGGCTTTTCGCTTCGGAGCGTTCACGCAGGAGAACCTCATCGAGCGCCGCGTCGGCGAAGTCGCCTACGCGCTCTACGCGTCCGATGCGTATCTGCAGAAACATGGATTGCCGGATGTCACTCACGGCCTTGTTGGCCACCGCTTGGTCTATCTCGATCGCGCCGCGGGCGAAGTGCCACATGAAGCCTGGCTACGGGCCTTGGCGACACGCGCCCACACAGTGCTGCACGTCAATGGATTACGCGCGCACCTGGCCGTCGCGCGCGACGGTGTGGCGATGGCTGTACTACCCCGTTTGCTTGGGGATAGGGAGCCGCAATTGCGTCGCGTGGAGTTGCAGCACCGGATGCCTGCAAGATCGGTGCGCGTGGGGTTTCATTCCGACATGCGCGAGACCCCTCGCATTCGCGCCCTTGTGGATTTCGTCGTGCAAGAACTGGAGCTGCTGCAGATGAGATTGAACCCTGGGAGCTAGTCCACGCAGAACGGAAACGCGATCCCCAGCCCAGTCGCTAGTGTCAGGCTTGCGCGCCAGGTCGCTTGCGCAAGCCCTCGATCAGCGTCACCACCATGCCGTGTGCGGTGGCATCCAGGTCGGCCGGCGTGCAGGCATCGGCCAAGAGCCCGTCGACGTACAGCGATGCGAGACCGTGGGTCAGCGACCAGCCCGTCAGGGCAATCCGCTGCACGTCGCCCTCGGCAATTCCGAGGCTGACCCGCGCGTCGGCAACGGCCTGCTGCACCACACCCAGCGATTCGCGGCCTGCCTGCATGAGTTCGGGAAAAGAGGCCTTGTCGCATTCCGGTCCGAACATCACTCGGTAGAGCCGAGGCCGATCGGCCGCGAACCGCACGTACGCCGTGCCCGATGCCACCAGCGCCTGCAACGGATCGGGCGCCGCGCGGCGCGCCTCGTCCGTGCGGCGGGTCAGGTCACGAAAACCCTCGGCAAGCGTGGCCGCAAGCAAGGCCTCCCGGCTCTCGAAATGACGGTACGGCGCCGCGATACTCACACCCGCCGCAATGGCGGCCGCACGCAGCGTGACGTGCTCGCCCGCCCCTTTGTCGATAAGGCGCGTTGCCGCGGCCACGAGGGCTCTCGGCAAGTCGCCATGGTGGTATCCAGCCTTCGGCTCGGCTTTTGAGCGAGGGCTGTGCATCGCGTTCGCTCTCTTCATGTTGACAAGAATAACATTGCCTCGTACGCTCAATGTTAGCAACAATAACTTCCTGCCGATTTCCCGAAAGGTGACTGATGCTTGCTGCGACGCCCCCTGGTTCTGGCACCCCGGCACGTCTGGGCGCGCTGCTGTACGGCATCGGTGCCGTCGGCCTCATTGCCACATGTGTGTTCTATGTCCTGGCTGGACCGGAGGCGGCGTTGCCTGGTGGTACATCCAGCACCGCGCAGGCCATGACGGCCACACCACAAGCGACAGGCTGGATGCGCCTGGCAGGCTTGGTCGGCATGCCCTGCGACGTGTTCCTGGCGGTGGGGACCCTGCTGCTCGCCTCATGCGAATACAGGCGCGGAGCCATCACAGCACTGGCGGGATGGCTCGCGCTGGCCATCGCAAGTGCGCTGTTTATCGTCGTCGATGCCATGGTGGCCATGGTGCTTCCGTTGAGCGCATCGCAAACCGGCGGAGAAGCGGCTTACGCGGGCTTGCGCGCGCTCTTCGACGTGCTGTTCACGATTGGGGCGTGGACAGCGGGCGGCGGCGCGCTATTGGCGGCATGGAGAACCGACGGAGTGCTGTTCCGGAAACCTGCCGTCGGGTGGGCAATGCGGCTGGCTGGCACCGTGTGCCTGCTCTCGGCTACGGCGCACCTGATCGGCTTGCCGGGCGCGCAACTCATCGGCCCCGGTATTGCCCTCCTGGCGCTGGCTTCGGGCGGCGCGGCAATGATTTATGCAGGTGAGCCGCGGGCAGTCGCCAGCACTCCGAGGTGATGCCACGCGACCGTGGAGAACCTGCGCCGCGCCGGGCCGAGGGCCGTATTCACGCACCGGGCGCCAGGTGCGTGCGACCAATTTGCGCCAGAACATCGGGCAGTGCCCGCGCCAACAGCGCTTGCTTGGAGTGTTTGGCCGTCGTCTCCACGGGCAACAACCAGCGCAGGTGGGTCTGCTTGATGCTTGATGTTGACCCTCCGCATGACGCAAAGGCTGGGTTACATGGCTAGTAGTTTTCCTTCGGCGGAACGGTAATCTCTGTATCTGCAGTGGCGCTACACCACATCGAGGGTTCACTCATCGCGCGCAACTGCTGCGAATACCACTCGCGGATGAAGTCATCTTTCTTCGCAAAGGTGCCTGAGCGGAAGTCTCAGCCTCACGCAAAAGCGGTCACCGCAGGCAAGCACAGCGCGTACTCCACGGCGCGCCAATGCGCACGGTGCGAGCCACCTTCTCATCGCTTCCCATGCCCCCACTGATCCGCCCACGCTGACAACGGCTTCAGCGCCTTCGCAAGCCGTCGCCCTTCGTCCGTCAGTCGATAGCCACCCTCGGCATGTTCGACAAGGTCGACCTCCCTCAGCTCAGTGAGCCGCGTATTGAGCAATCTGGTGTTCGTCTCGCAAGCGTCTTGCAGGGCTCTGAAGGTAAGCGAGCCTTCCCGAAGTTCCCAGAGCACGCGCAGCGCCGTGCGCCGCCCCAGCAGGTCCAGGGCAACCATGATGGGGCGGCCGGTGGTGGAACCGCGAACTGGTTGACCGATACGAGGTGTCGTCATGCTTTACTTTATACAGCAACGGGTCTACGATGGGGTGTACCTTGAATCAGGAGTCAGCATGCTCGCTCGCATCGAGCCGCAATAGCTTGCTGAAGAAGCCACCGTTGAACTGCTGATGCTGGCTGGCTTCCATCACACCGTTGCTCCCTCGTGAACGGGCTGCGCATGCCCTTGGAAGAGGCGGGCGGACGATTCCCAGCCCGAGGCTGCTTGTGGCGGAGCCGCCGGCGTATTGATTAGCGTGCAACAACAGGAGAAATCTCGATGATCAAAGTCAGTGTCATGTACCCATACGCCGCAGGCGTGCGATTCGATCATGCCTACTACCGCGAGCGGCATATGCCCATGATGAAGCGACTGCTCGGCGCTGCGTGTCTGTACTACATGGTGGACAAGGGCATCTCGGGGCGTGGTCCGGGCACTGACCCTGCTTACGTAGCCAAATGCGAATTCGTCTGCACTTCCGTCGAAGCTTACCGGGCTGCCTCCAGCCAGCACCAGCAGGAGATCATGAGCGACATCGCCAACTACACGGATATTCAACCCGTGGTGCAGATCAGTGAAGTGGTGGTGGAACGTTCGGAAGTTTGACCAAGGTGCGATGTCGCCAAGCGGCGCAATGCCCGCTTTTGATCGACTGAGCCTGTCGATTGCATTCTGCTGCGGCGAGCAGTCCAGAACGCCCGTCACTCCCCTCCGCATACCCAGTGGCGCACTGGACAAACACAGCACCAACGGCGTTCGCGGCTACTCCAGTGTGCCCAGCACCTCGTCCAGCCGCTCGACCAGCAGGTCGGCATGCTGCCGCTCGAACACCAGCGGCGGCCGGATCTTGAGCACGTTGCCCTGCGGCCCCGTCGCGCTCAGCAGCACCTGCCGTTGCCGCAGCCCGTTGACCACCTTGGCCGCCTGCGCAGTGGCCGGTGCGCGCCTGGTGCGGTCGGTCACGAGTTCCAGCCCGATGAAGAGCCCCGCGCCGCGCGCCTCGCCGACCAGCGCATGGCGCTGGCCGAGCGCGGCCAGGCGCTCGCGCAGGTAGTTGCCGACCTGCAATGCGTTGTCTTGCAGGCCGTTCTGCTGGATCACGTCGAGAACCGCCGAGGCTGCAGCCATGGAGACCGGGTTGCCGCCGAAGGTGTTGAAGTAGCGGCTGGCCTGGCCGAAGGCCTTCATGACCTCGGGCCGCACGGCCAGGCCCGCGACCGGGTGGCCGTTGCCCATGGGCTTGCCCATGGTCACCATGTCGGGCACCACGCCGTGGCGCATGAAGCCCCAGAACGCCTCGCCCGTGCGGCCGAAGCCGGGCTGTACCTCGTCGGCGATGAACACGCCGCCGGCCGCACGGATCGCCTCCACCGCCTCGCGCAGGAATCCGGCCGGCGCCGTGAACACGCCGTCGCTGGAGAACACCGTGTCCGCCAGCAGCGCCGCGGGCGCGATGCCGTGCGCCTTCAGGTCGGCGATGGCGGCGCGCACGCCGTCGGCGAAGCGCTTGCCTGTCTCGGCATCTCCTCCTTCGGGCGCATCCACCAGCCTCACGTGCTCGCCAAGGCGCACGTACTGCCCCAGCGAAGGCGAAGCGCAGGCGATGGCCGAGGTCACGCCGTGGTACGCGAAGCGCGTGACGATGAGGCCGGTGCCGCCCGTGTGCGCGGTGGCGATGCGCATGGCCAGGTCGTTGGCCTCGCTGCCGGTGCAGGTGAAGGTGGCATGGCCCAGTTCGGGCGGCATCGTGGCCAGCAGCCGTTCGGCGTAGTCGAGGATGCCTTCGTGCAGGTAGCGCGTGTGGGTGTTGAGCACGGACGCCTGGCGCGCGATGGCTTCGACCACCTCGGGCCGCGCATGGCCCAGCGGCACCACGTTGTTGTAGGCGTCCAGCCAGGGTGTGCCGGCGGCGTCGTAGAGCCAGACGCCGTCGCCGCGCACGGGGTGGAAGGGTTCCTCGTAGAAGAGCCGGTAGGCCGGCCCGAGGAGACGGGCCCGGCGCTCGAGCAACTCGGCCGTATGTTTCTCAGTCATGGATCGGTTCCGTGGTGCGGCAGGCGGCCCGGATGGCTTCCTGCACCTGGTCGGGTGTCAGCGTGGCGCAGGCTTGCAGCCGCGCCCAGGAGACGGCGTTGTTGCGCATGAGATAGGCGGCGTTGTCGGGCTGCCGCGCGGCGCGCCAGCCGCTGATGGCGACCACCATTGCCAGCCGCGCGCGCACCAGGTCGAGCAGCGCGAAGGTCTCTGCATCGGTCAGCGGCGAGACGGCGTGGTAGTCGGCCGCGAAGCGCGCGATCGTTCCCAGCGCGTCGCCATGCTCGTCGATGTGGTACGAGGCCGCGACGGCAAGGTCGTCCACGAGCGGCGCATGCACCATGTCGCCGAAGTCGAGGATGCCGGCCACGCGCGCCGGGTCTTCCGGCTCGACCAGCAGGTTGTAGAGGTTGAAGTCGTTGTGGATGGGCTGGCGGCGCAGCAGAGCGAGGCGGGGCTTGGTGCGCTGCACGAAACCGTCGAGCGCGGCCTCTGCCAGCGCGCGGCGGGCCGGGTCGGCGACATGCACCAGCAGCGCGCGCACGCGGTCGGCGCGCTGGATGTCCCAGGGCAGCTCTCGGGCGCCGGCGGGGTGGTCGAGGCCGGCCAGTGCCAGGTCCAGCCGCGCGAGCATGCGGGCCACGCAGCTGCGCTGGGCCGCCGAGCGCGGCGCCTGCGGCATGGGCAGGCCCTCGAGGTAGCTGAACAAGCGTGCCACGCGTGTGCGGCCCTCGGCGTCCTCGATCTGCACCGAGGCGGCGCCGAGGCGGTCCGGCAGCAGGCGTTGCACAGGCAGGCCGGGGTCCGTGCGCGCCAGATGCAGCAGCGCCTGGGTCTGGAAGTCGGCGACCAGCGGATCTTCGTCGGGGTGCGAGAGCTTGAGCATGCAGCGCGCGCCGCCGCCTTCCGGCTCCAGCAGGAAGTTGGCGTCGCGCTCGCCGGTGAGCGGCTTGAGCCGGCCCCGCTTGCCGTACAGGCGCTGCAGCAGGTCGGCGGCCCAAGCGGTTTCGACGGGAGCGGGCGGCGCGGTCAGCACTGCCGCCTCGGGCAAGGCCGCACGGATGGCGTCGTCGAGGTCCTGCGTCATCACGCCGCCTTCTCGAAACCGCCGAGTGCGCTGGCCAGGTTGCGGCCCAGGTCGTCCGAGAGATAGCCGCCTTCCTGCACCAGCACCGTGGGCAGCCCCAGTCGCGCGATCTCGCCGAGGATGCGGCCGAAGCCCGGCGTGCTGACGGCCAGCGCCTGGTAGGGGTCGTTCTCGTGCGCGTCCAGGCCCAGGGCCACGACCAGCGCGCCCGGCGCGAAGGCGCGTATGGTCGCGTGCGCCGTCGCCAGCGCGGCGAGAAAGCCCTCGTCCTGCGTGCCGCGCGCCAGCGGCAGGTTGAGGTTGTAGCCCAGGCCTTCGCCTTCGCCGGTCTCGTGCGCGTGGCCCGTGAAGAAGGGCGTGCAGAAATGCGGGTCGCCGTGCAGCGAGATCGTCAGCACGTCCTTGCGGCGCCAGAAGATGCCCTGCGTGCCGTTGCCGTGGTGCACGTCGATGTCGAGGATCGCCACGCGGTCGTGCCTGCTGCGCAGGTGCTGGGCCGCGATGGCCGCGTTGTTGAGGTAGGTGAAGCCGTTGGCGCGGTCGGCATAGGCGTGGTGGCCGGGCGGCCGGCACAGCGCGTAGGCCGCGCGCTCGCCGTCCAGCACGAGTTGCGCGGCATGCGTGGCCACGTGGGCCGACCATGTCGCGGCATGCCAGGTGTGGCGGCCGATGGAGCAGGCCATGTCGCCCATGTGGTAGCCGGCCTGTCCCACGAGGCTGTCGGGGTAGGTGAAGGGCTGGCCCGGGAACGGATGCACGTTGGGTATGACTTCTTCCGAGGCGCCCTCGAGCTGCTGCCAGCGTTCCCAGGCGGTTTCGAGAAAGCGCAGGTACTGCGGCGTGTGGATGGCGGCGCGCGGGCCCGGGCCGTGGTCCTCGGGCGCGACGATGTCATGGCCCTGCGCACGCGCGGCGTCCAGCAGCAGCGTGCCCCGTTCGGGCTGCTCGTTGCTGCGCTTCATGCGTCCGCGCACGATGAACTGCTGCGGGTCGTGGCCTGTGTGCTGGTCGCTGTAGATGACTTTCATGTCGGGCTTTCAGTATTGGGGTTCGACGGTCCAGCTGATCGGGATCTCCGCGACGCTGGCCGAGGCCGGCAGATCGAGCACCGTCCGCGCGATGCGGGCCACGTCTTCGGGCCGCGTAGCCTGTTGCCGTTGTTCGGGCGGCAGAGAGGCGGCCATGTCGGTGGCGACGAAGCCGGGGCACAGCGCTGTGCAGCGCACGCGCGATTCGGCGCCGCAGTGCCGGATGCCGTGGGCCAGCGACAGCGCAGCCGCCTTGCTCAGCGCATAGAGCGAGGCGTCGGCCGTGCGCACACGCTTGGCGGCGAGCGAGGCCATCACCAGCACCTTGCCCTCATCGGCCGCCAGCAGGTGTGCCCAGGCCTTGCGCGTGAGCCGCAGCGGCGACTTGACGTTGATCTCGAGCAGGCGGTCGACCTCCGCGTCGTCGGCATCGATGACCGAGCGCGTGCTGAGGATGCCGGCGTTGTGCACGAGCGCGTCGATGCCGCCGAAGTCGCGCACGGTCGCGGCCACCCAGTCGGTTTCGCTCTGCGGATCCTCGGCGTCGAAGCGGTAGGCGCGCACCTGTCCGGGGTCGTGGCCGGCGAAGGCATCGGTGGCGTTGCGCGTGCCCACGCTCACGCGCCAGCCATGCGCCAGCAGCTCGCGCACGATGGCGAGGCCGATGCCGCGGTTGCCGCCGCTGACCATGGCGACGCGGGGCGCAGCCTTCATCTCATGCCTTGGAGAAGAGGCCGCGCACGTGGGCCTTGGCGGTCTCGAGGTGGAAGCGCAGCGCGTGCTGGGCGGCATCGACGTCGCGCGCCGCCATCGCCTTGGCAATGGGCCTGTGCGTCTCGGCCAGCACCTTCAGGTCGCCGTAGCTGTCTTCGCTGAGCGCGAGGAACATGCGCACCTCGGTCTGCATGTTGTCGAACAGCCGGTGGAGGTAGTGGTTGCCCGAGAGCGCACTGATGGCGAAGTGGAAGTCCAGGTCGAGCGCCACGCGCTCGGGCGAGGACAGGATCTCGGCGCGTTCCACCATGTCGTCCACGCGCGCGTCGAGCTGGGCCAGTTCGGCATCGCTCGCGTACGTGCAGGCCAGCGAGGCGCCCAGCAGCTCGAGCTGGATGCGCACCTCGTACAGGTCGGTGACCTGCTTGGGCGAAACCGTGCGCACCGCGAAGCCGTGGCGCGGCCGCGAGATCAGCAGGCCCAGGCTTTCGAGGCGGCGTGCGGCCTCGCGCACGGGGGCGCGGCTCACGCCCATCTGGCGTGCCAGCTCGGCCTCGACGATGCGTTCGCCGGGCGCGATGCGGCCCGACAGGATGGCTTGCTGCAGCTGCGCCTCCACCACGCCGACCAGGTCGGGCACCTGGATCGACGAGAAGGCGGGAGGGGTGGCGGCTTCGGGCCGGCTGGTGGTCATCGGAGTTCCTTGTCTCAATCTCTTGTGCGTATCATGCCGGCCCCTCCGTCCCGACCGTTGCGCGCCGGCCGTCGCGCGCAGGTCGTTGCGTGTGCGCCAGGTACACGCCGGCGATGGCGATCAGCGCCATGCCGGCCAGCGCCGTTCCGTCGGGCGGGCGCTGGAACCACAGCGTGCTGATCAGCACCGCCAGCAGCAGCTGCACGTAGTTGAGCGGCGCCAGCGTGGCCGCGCCGACGCGGCGGAACGCGGCCAGCAGCAAGAGCTGGGCGCTGCCGCTGACGGCGCCGCCGGCGATCAGCAGGGCCATCTCCGGCCAGGGTGGCAGCGTGACGTGCGGCATGAACAGCACGGGCAGGTTCGTGATGACGAGGCAGGCCAGCGCCATGTGCGCGAACTGCACGGGCGCCGGCACCAGCCCCGAGAGCCGGCGCGTGAGCACCTGGAAGAGCGCGTAGCAGACGGCCGACACGGCCATGAGCAGCGTGCCCGCCAGCGGCAGGCTGCCGCCCGGCCGCACGATGCACAGCATGCCCGCGAAGCCCAGCAGCACGGCAGTCCACTGCGCGCGGCCCACCCGCTCGCCGAGCAGCCAGGGCGACAGCGCGACCATGATCAGCGGGGCGGTGAAGTAGATGGCCGTGGCCTCCGCCAGCGGCATGGTGACCAGCGCCGTCATGAAGCAGGTGGCCACGATCGCCAGCGCCACGCTGCGCGCGGCCAGCAGCTTCTGATGCGGCTGGCGCCACAGGCGCAGGTCGCCGTGGCGCAGCAGCAGCACCAGTGCGATGGCGCTGATCGCGGTGTAGCGCCCCAGGTTGACGACGGCTGGTGCGTAGCTGGCCACCATCTGCTTGGCGAAGGCATCGTAGGCCGCGAACAGAACCAGCGCGCAGAGGAACAGCGCGATGCCTGTGCCCGCGCTGTCGCGGCGCGCCAGATAGGCCGGGGACTGCACCGCGCTCATGTCGCCTGGGATCGT